>ERZ1027064.571-NODE-571-length-15404-cov-6.531500_pt1 | contig 15404 bp, 10 predicted proteins | sample MGYA00519422_ERZ1027064 | MGnify/ENA primary metagenome ERZ1027064 (study PRJEB26926, sample SAMN06164492) | human gut metagenome | biome: ENVO:00009003; feature: ENVO:2100002; material: ENVO:00002003 | host: Homo sapiens | place: USA | collected 2012 ... | reverse complement strand
TCGGCAGCGTCAGATGTGTATAAGAGACAGATCATGGAATGAGCATAGACTTTCAGATTTCATATCGCCAGTTAAATTGACAGGTGTGGTTACGACAGCAAAGTCTACCAGACCGGCTTTTAGAGCATTGACAGCCTGATTAGTAGAGTGGTTGGTAAGCTTTATCTTGACATCGGGAAAAAGTCCTGTGAATTTCTCAAGTTTTTTAAGAAGGAATATTCTAAGAGCAATCTCGCTTACTCCTATGCATATTGTACCACCGGACAGACTTTTGCTTTTGATAATGGCGTTCTCAGCGTCTTCAAGTTGCTTCATTGCGATTGATACATGAGAATACAATGTATTTCCTTCAGGTGTAAGAGTGATGCCTTTATGAGAACGGTTAAGCAGCTTGCAGTCAAGTTCACTTTCTAATATATTCATGCAGCGGGTTATGTTAGGCTGGTTATTGTCGAGCATGCGGGCTGCTTTTGAAAAACTCTTATATTTTGCAACATAGTAAAATATTCTGTAATAATCTAAGGTCATAGTAATTCTCCAATATATAATTATGATATAAGTGACATATTAAATATACATTTTACATATCGAAAATGCAATACTATAATATAGAAAAAGATGAAAGAAGGCATCGGTATGTTATTTAAGAAAAAGACATTAGATGAAAAAATGGAGAAATATGTAAAGCACCATGACTGGTATGCTATACAGGAAGTAATTACAGGAAGTAAAGAAGAAAAGATTGCAGCAGCTAAGGCTCTTGGTGCAAGTGATGATCAGACCAGTGTGGACTTGCTGTTAAGATTTATTGATGATGCAGATGATGATGTTGTATTCGCAGCATGTGAGTCGTTAAGAAAAGTTGGTTCTGAGCATGATACAGCGGATTTACTTGCAAGAATGCAGAAGATTCCGGAAGACAGACAGACTATAAGGGAAGAAATAGGAAAGACTGTCCAGGAGCTTCATCACAGACCTTAAAACATATATTTGCCAGTTGTTTACATAATGAAAAAACCATGGGTGCAAATCAAGAATTTACTTGATTTGTACCCGTTTTTGATATTAAATAGGAAGTGGTTGCATAGTTGTTGGACGGTGTAACGAAGGATGTTAATTGCGGAGGTTGGATATGTCTGGTAAATCAGAAAATATAATAGAACTTAAACATATCAGTAAGGTATATAGTGATAATGGATTTAAGGCGGTTGATGACTTTAATCTTGAAGTAAAGCGGGGGGAATTTGTAACATTTTTAGGACCATCAGGATGTGGAAAGACAACCACACTAAGAATGATAGCAGGATTCGAACTTCCGACAGACGGACAGATACTTCTTAACGGAGAGGATATATCACAGCTTCCAGCTAATAAAAGACCGATTAATACCGTGTTTCAGCGTTATGCGCTGTTTCCACATATGAATATATATGAAAATATTGCATTTGGACTTAAGTTAAAGAAGCTTCCTAAAGAGGAAATAAGAAAAAAGGTTAAGCATGTTCTTGATATGGTTGACCTTGAAGGATTTGAGGACAGAAAGATATCTACGTTGTCAGGCGGACAGCAGCAAAGAATTGCAATTGCAAGAGCACTTGTCAATGAGCCAGAAATTCTTATGCTTGATGAACCTCTGGGGGCACTTGATTTAAAGATGCGTAAGGAGATGCAGATTGAGCTTAAGAATATGCATGACCAGCTTGGAATTACATTTATATATGTAACACATGACCAGGAAGAGGCACTTACAATGTCTGATAAGATTGTTGTCTTATCAGAGGGTAAGATTCAGCAGATAGGAACTCCTGAGGATATATATAATGAGCCTAAGAATGCTTTTGTTGCTGACTTTATTGGAGAGAGCAATATTTTCAAAGGTATTATGACAGGACACATGAAAGTAAGATTCTGTGGCGGAGAGTTTGTCGGAATGGATGATGTTCCAGAGGGAACTTTAGTTGACGTTGTTATAAGACCGGAAGATGTAATTATTACAAAGCCGGAGGATGGAACTGTTGTTGGTGAGGTTACTTCAGTTATATTCAAGGGAATGCATTACGAGGTTGCTGTTGAATCCGGAAAGTATGAGATGATAATAAGAACTACCAGGTGTTATCATGTCGGTGATACAGTAGGAATGCAGCTTGAGCCTGATGGAATTCATGTAATGATTGCAGAGGACCATACCACAAGTTTTGTTACAACAATTAATGGAGATTATACGCTCGACTTTAATGGCAAGATAATAAGCTGTGATTTAACACAGGTTATTCCTAAGACTAAGATGTCAGATGGAGTGCTTGTTGATGAAAATGGTGAAAATGTAGATGTTTCAAAGTTCAGGGTTGTTGTTTCAATCCAGCCTGATGATATTGAAATGAGCGATGATGTAACAGCAGGTCTTGTATCAGGTAAGATTATTAACCTTATCTATAAGGGTGACCATTACAGTTATGTAATAAGAACTGAGTATGGTCATGATCTTATTGTAGATGATGAATATCTCTGGAATATGGATGATCATGTTGGTCTTATCATGCCTGAAGAGAAGATGAAATTCCAGTTGAAGAAGTAGGGGGGATAGAAATATGTCTTTTTCACGCAAATATCTAGGAATCCCTTATGGGTTGTTTCTTATATTATTTGTTGCAGCACCACTGTTTGTCCTTGTATATTATGCATTTACTAACGGACAGGGACAATTCAGCATGGTTAATCTGCAGAATTTTTTTACAGACCCTAATACACTTGGAACTCTGTGTTACAGTCTTGTACTTGCATTTGTTGCAACTGCAGTCTGTCTTATAATTGCTTATCCTGTAGCGTATATACTTTCACAGAGTAAGTTAAAGAGAAAAGCGGTAATACTTCTGCTTTTTGTTATGCCTATGTGGATTAATTTCACATTAAGAATTACCGCACTTAAAGAGATATTATCAATGATTGAGGGAAATCTTGCGTATTATCCGTTTATCAATACGATAATAGGAATGACATACGATTTTCTTCCATTCATGATACTTCCGTTATATACAACGCTTTCAAAGCTTGATAAGAGTGTTATTGAAGCAGCATCGGATCTTGGTGCGGATAATTTCCAGACATTTATCAAGGTTATACTGCCATTGTCTGTTCCGGGAATTGTCAGTGGTGTGTCAATGGTATTTCTTCCGGCAATGACTAACTATGTAGTTCTTGATATGCTTTATAACAGCACATATATTATGGGTAGTCTGATTGGAAGTTATTTCAGTGCATATGACTGGCACAATGGCTCAATGATAGCACTGATACTTCTTGTTATTATATGTATTGTCACTCTGGTTTCGGGTGATAAAGAATCAGAAAATGCTGGAAGAGGAGGACTTGTATAATGAAGAAATTTCTGAAATATATGATTATATGCATTGTCCTTTTGTTCATGTATATTCCAATTCTTGTGCTTGCAGTATACAGTTTTACGGATGCCGCTAATATAGGAGCAATACATGCATTTTCAATGCATAATTATGTAACACTTTTTACGACTCCGGAGCTTATTAATATGATAATCGGTTCTGTGCTGCTTGCTGTTGGAAGTGCTGTACTTGCAACAATACTTGGAACAACAGGTGCTATAGGTGCATTTTATTCAAAGGGAAAAGTAAAAGGAGCAATGTCAGTTCTTAATCAGGTTCCTGTTGTCAATGCAGATGTAGTTACAGGCTTTTCTATCTGTATTCTTCTTGTAGTTGTATTAGGTGTCAGTAAGGATACGTATATTCCTCTTGTTGTGGGACATGTTATACTGAGTGCACCGTTCGTATATCTGGCTGTTGTTCCTAAATTAAAACAGATGGATCCAAGTCTGTATGAAGCAGCACTTGACCTTGGTGCAACACCTGTGTATGCACTTTTTAAGATAATAATACCTCAGATTGCTTCCGGCATAGCATCAGGATTTGTTATGGCAGTTACATTATCACTGGATGATTATTTCGTTGCAACATACACTAAGCCTGCAACATTTGACACAATAAGTACTTATGTTGTTAATGCAACCAAGGGTTCACAGACTGATATTAAGACTGCTTTGTGGGCTTTATCTACAATAATATTCCTTATTGTTATTGTAGTTGAGATAGCAATTAATCTTGCACCAGCAAGAAAAGCTGTACGAGAGGAGGCTGGAGCTGATGAATAAGATTATTGGAAAGATAAATGTGTTAATACTTTCAGTTTTAATGATAGTAATCGGTACAGCAGCAGTAACAGGAGTATTTAATACAAACCGTCTTACAGCGGTGGCAGCAGACGATACAATCATACTCCGTGTGTGCAACTGGGAAGAATATATTGATACCGGAGACTGGAGTGATGATGATATAATTGACCTTGAGAGCGGAAGCATAAAGGGTGAGAATTCGATAATTACTGATTTTGAGAACTGGTACTATGAGAATTATGGCAAGAAAGTTAAGGTACAGTACAGTTGTCTTGGAACTAACGAGGAACTGTACAACATGCTTACTCTGGGTGATGATTACGATGTAATCTGTCCTTCAGAATATATGATAATGAAGCTTATGGCAGAGGACTGGCTTGAGCCATTTTCAGATGATTTCTATGATACATCGATTGCTAATAATTACTATGCTAAGGGTGTATCTCCATTTATCAAGAAAACATTTGACGAGAATAAGATTAATGGTGAGTCATGGAGCCGCTATGCTGCAGGATATATGTGGGGTATAACAGGAATCGTGTACAATCCTGATAAGGTGACAGAAAAAGAAGCATCTACATGGACGATAATTGATAACAGCAAATTCAGACGTCAGATAACGATTAAGGATAATGTAAGAGATTCCATGTTTGCAGCTGTTGGTGCAATTAAGTCAGACAAGTTAAAGTCAGTGTCATTTATAAACAGTCCTGATTATCGTGAAAGACTTGCCGAGGAGATGAATGATACTTCTGAGGCAAATGTGGACAGGATTCAGGAGTATCTTCAGTCAGTTAAGAATAATGCCTATTCATTCGAGACTGACAGTGCCAAGACTGATATGATAACAGGAAAGGTAGTCGCAGGTTATCAGTGGTCTGGAGATGCTGTATATACTATGGACCAGGCTGACGAGGATGATTTTCAGCTTAATTTTGCAGTACCTGAAGAATGTACTAACCTTTATTTTGACGGCTGGGTAATGTTAAAGTCTGGAATTAATGGCAATTCAGAGAAAAAGCAGGCAGCACAGAGCTTTATTAACTTTCTGTCAAAACCTGAAAATGCTGTAAGAAACATGAGCTATATTGGATATACATCAGTTATATCAGGTGGTGATAGTGATGTTGTATTCGACTATGTAAAGTGGAACTATGGAGCAGATGAAAGTGATACAGATGTTGTAGATTATCCTCTGGGATATTTCTTTTCAGGTGATTCTGATGATGAAAGATATATACTTAAAGTTCCAGAAGAACAGACATACAGACAGTTATCAGCACAGTATCCTACGCAGGAGGTTATGGATAGAAGTGCCATTATGCAGTATTTTGATGCTGAAGAGACAACAAGAATTAATCAGATGTGGATTAATGTAAGATGTTATAACATTAAGAATGTTCCTGTGTGGGTATGGGTTCTTGCAGGTATTATTGTCGTGGCTTTAATAGCATTATCTGTAAAACTTAAGATAAATAAGAAATATTATTAATAAGCATTTGATTATAAATTGACAAATAACCAAATGTTGCTATTATATATGTCAGACAGAATGAATCTGTATGACAGTGCAAAGGAGCACAGAATTTCTGAGAAATCAGAGGTTCTGTGCTTTTTCTTTTTGCAGAATGGAGGAAATTATGGCAACAGAATCAAGTATTATGGACTCTAACAGTTTTAAGGAAGAATATGCATCTATGTTAAGTCCTAAAACAAGGGAAATGATTAGTAAGAGAGAAAAATACCTTGGAGGTGCTTACAGACTTTTTTATAGAAAGCCACTTAACATTGTCCGTGGAGAAGGAGATTATCTGTGGGATGATGAAGGTAACAAATATCTTGATATGTATAACAATGTAGCTGGTGTAGGACATTGTAACCCTGCTGTTGTAAATGCAGTTACAGAACAGATGAAAACGCTTAATACACATACAAGATATCTTCATGAAAAAATTCTTGATTACAGTGAAGAACTGCTTGCACTTATGCCTGATGAGATTAATAAGATAATGTATATGTGTACAGGTTCAGAAGCTAATGACCTTGCACTTCGTGTGGCAGAAGCCTATACGGGTGGTACCGGTATAATTATCACACAGGAAGCCTACCACGGAACAAGTGCATTAACATCAGGCTGTTCACCTTCACTTGGAGCCGGTCAGCCATTACTTCCTAATGTAAGGCTTATAACAGCACCAGATTATTACCGTCATGGTGGAACACCAGAAGAATTCACAGCATGGTATGCGTCAGAGATGCAAAAGACTATAGATGAATTAAATGAGGCAGGATATAAGTTTTCTTGTTTCCTTGCTGATTCAATATTCTCATCTGATGGTATATATCCTGACCCTGTAGGATTCTTAAAAGCAACAGTAGATGTTGTACATAAGAATGGCGGAGTATTTATAGCAGATGAGGTTCAGCCGGGATTTGCAAGAACCGGACAGGCATTCTTTGGATTTGCGAGACACGGAATTGTCCCTGATATGATAACAATGGGTAAGCCTATGGGTAACGGAATTCCAATCTCAGGACTTGCTGCAAAGGAGGATGTGCTTGCAGCCTTCAGCGACAAGCTTCCTTACTTTAATACATTTGGTGGTAATCCTGTATCAATTGCAGCAGCTCAGGCTGTTCTTAAATATATTAAGGATGAGAATCTTCAGGAACACTGTAAGAAAGCAGGAGGAGCACTTCTTAAGGCACTTAAAGAGGTACAGGAGAGACATCCTGAATCAGTAGGTGATGTAAGAGGTGCAGGTTTGTTTTTAGGATTTGAATTCGTAAAGAATGATGGTAATAAGACACCTGATAAGGATATGGCGTTGAATGTAATAGAGATGTTAAGAGATGAGCATATTCTTACATCAGTTATAGGCCATTACGGAAATATCTTAAAGCTTCGTCCACCAATGGTATTTTCAGAGAACGATATTGACTGGTTTGCAACATCTCTGGATAAATGTATTACAAAGCTTGAAAATAAATAAATTGAAAAAATCGGACACAGACATTAACATCTGTGTCTGTTTTTTGCTTAAAACAAGAATTTTACACAAGATTTACAAGACAATTATTGTAAGTTTACCACATAGGGATATAGTAATGACAATTCGTTGCACAACAGTATACGAATAAATATATCTCATTATGTGGAGGAAAAAATGAAGAGAAGTAAGAATTTATTAAGAAAAGGTGCAGCACTTGCTGCAATGTCAACAGTTCTTGTAAGTCAGGCACCACTTATTAATGCATTTGCATATGGTGAGGCGGATGTAAGTCAGAGTACATTCAAGCAGGATACAGATAATTCAGCTGATTTCCAGAACTGGCTTTCTAATGTATGGCAGGGAGGAGAAAAAGCTTATGCACAGACTGAAAATGTAGCTTTAACTCCAGGTTCAGATGCGGCAGATCTTAATTTTTCATGGTATTCAGCTGGAAAAGGAACACCGGCAGTAAAGGTATGGAAGGATGGTTCAAAGTCATCAGCCAAGGTTGTAACAGGTAATGCAGAGGCTATCAGTGCTGAGAACTGGCAGGGAAAGTCATACAGTGCAGCCAATAAGGTAAACATAGCTGATTATTTTGAAGAGAACACACAGTATCATTACCAGTATACAGACAATTACACAGGAGATGACAGTATATGGTCTGCTGAGTATGATTATACAACTAAGGCAACGGATAAGTTTTCAGTTATTCTTACCGGTGACCCACAGGTTGGTGCTTCAGGAAGCAGTTCAGATTATTCAGCTAATGATGCCAGTGTTGCAAGAGATGCATACAACTGGAACAAGACAATGCAACAGGCATTAAAGACATGTCCTGATGCATCGTTTCTTTTATCAGCAGGTGATCAGATTAACCAGTCTGGTGCAACTAAGGATAATGATAAAAAGACAAGAGAGAGCGAGTATGCAGGATATCTTTATCCATCAGTATTCAGAAGCCTTCCAATCGCTGCAACAATCGGTAACCACGATATGGCAGGTTCAGATTACTCAGCACATTTTAACAATCCTAATTCAGAGGATAAGTTAGGAAGCACAGCAGCAGGAAGTGATTTCTATTTCAACTATGGAGATGTATTATTCATTTCATTAAACAGCAACAACCGTAATCAGGAGGAGCACAGAACATTTATGAATAAGGCTGTTGCAAGCAATCCTGATGCTAAGTGGAAGGTTGTAATATTCCATAGCGATATCTATGGTTCAGGACAGCCACATGCAGATACAGATGCTGCTACTAACAGAATTGTATTTGCACCATTAATGGACGAATTTAACATTGATATATGTCTTACAGGACATGACCACACATTTTCAAGAAGTTATCAGATTCTTGATGGAAATGTAGTTGACTATGATATAAGCAGCGGTTCAGTAACTAATCCGGATGGAACTCTTTATATAACAACAGGTTCAGGCTCAGGTTCTAAGTACTACAATCTGCTTAACTACACACCATACTACATTGCAGAGAGAACTAATGCATGTCTCCCATCATTCTCAACAATTGATTTTTCGAGCGGATCACTTACCATCAAGACATATGACTACAATGGTAATAAATATGCTGATGATTTTACAATCAATAAGACTAATACAGATATGTCAGTGGATGAGGTTATTAATAATGCAGAAGCTTTAATTAACGGCACAGAGGTTAATTATACAGAAGCCAGCATGAATTCTCTTAAAGATGCTCTTTCAGCATTAAAGAAGATTAAGGCAGCATATACAACAGACAAGGATCCAATGCTTGCAGATATCGTAAATAATTATGGTAAGGATACTGACAGAGTGTCAGGATATGGTTCTGTAAAGAATGCAGCAGATAAGTCAATATCTGAAAGTGGAAAGAGTGTTAACAGATTTAAGAAGGGTGTATCAACACTTCTGGACAAGACTATATACATTCAGACACAGGAAGGTGCACAGGCACAGCTTGCGGATTATAAGTCTGAGAATGCACCTAAGATTGATGCCAAGGCATTAGAGGATGCAAAAACTGCAGTTGTTAATGCATTTAATGCACTTACTGTACAGGAAGATAACAATACTGTAACAGAACCATCTGCACCGGCAGAAGGTTCATCAGCAGATAACTCATCAACCAATAATTCTTCTACAGATAATGGCAAAGCTCCACAGACAGGAGATAACATGCTTGCAAGAGTATATGCTTGTATGGCTGCTGCAGCAGCAGGTATCGGCGCTGTTATAGTTGGAATCAGAAAGAAGGAAGACATTTGCGAAAGATAATAGACACATTTGGTAAATACCTTGTTGTGGCACTTATTATGATTGCGATGTTTCTATTCTACACAAGTGTAGAAAGAAAACCACTGCTTGCCAAAGACAATACTAAGTTTGTTAAGGCAGTGGTTATACAGAATGATAATGAAGACCTTCAGGCTGCCGCTGACTTAGAAAGCGGCGACAGCCAGGAGGTTGTTTTACGTATTAAATCAGGAAGCCACAAGGGAGAAGAAGTAAAAGCGTATAGTCTTAACGGATATCTGTACGGAGCCAACTGTAAGGTTGGAACAAGGGTAATAGCTAATATAAGTGAATATAATGGAAACCTCTCAGCCAATGTATATAATTATGACCGTGAACCGGAGATAATTGCGTTATTAGCAGCATTTTTCGGACTTATGTGGCTGGTAGGAGGAAAGAAAGGTTTCAATTCAGTACTCGCACTTATATTCACATTTGCAGTTGTAGTAATGATGTATATTCCGATGATGTATATAGGTGTTTCACCATTTATTGCAGCTACATTATCAGTTGTCATAATTACGCTGATAACATTTATTCTGCTGGCAGATTTTCAGAAGAAATCAATTGGCGCTATGCTTGGAACAATAGCCGGAGTGGTTGTATCAGGTCTTATAGCACTTGTTTTCGGACATTTTGGACATGTAACAGGATATAATGTTGATGATATAGAGAATCTTATATATGTAGGTCAGAATTCAAAACTTGATATAGGCGGTATGCTGTTTTCAGGAATACTGATTGCATCGTTAGGAGCAGTAATGGATGTTGCAATGTCAGTTTCATCATCATTACATGAGATTAAAGAAAACAGACCTGACATATCAGCAAAGGAAATATTCCATGCAGGAATTAATATTGGACGTGATATGATAGGAACAATGTCTAACACACTTATTCTTGCTTATGCAGGAGGAAGTCTGGGACTTGTCATGATAATATACGCATATTCATACCAGATGCACCAGATTCTTAACATGTACTCGGTTGCAATTGAGATAATGCGTGGAATATCAGGAACAATGGGCATAATACTTACAGTGCCGATAACTTCATTGATAATGTCAGTTCTGCTGACACAGAAGGGGAAGAAGTAAGATATGAGCTTGCCGTGATGTGAGTTGGATTTCTGGCTTTTTGAGGCAGAAACCTACTAAGTGGGCAAATATATCAAGTTTAGTATGCTTTTTTCAGTTGAGATGTGGCTCTTTCAGAGAATAATTGATGGGAAAAGCCTACTAAAATGTATCTGGATAATGAATGAGTGGGTTTAATGGTTGAAATCAACGTATTAAGTTGGAAAATATACCTACGAAATCGAGAATTCACAGGAGTTTAGTGGACTTTGGTCAACAAACTGTTGCCAACAGGCCATCAATCAATTCATTTTAATTAACAGATATGCTTTAACAGAATAAAATGATATAATACTTCCAGAAACTAATGCATGTAGTTAAGGGGGATTTATGTCAGATACAGTATTAATAGAGGAAGAAAAAGATATAGAACATATAGCAACAAGGAAAGTAGCCGTCATCAGAAAAAAGATGATGGCTGCTTTTTGTGTTATGGCAGGAATTGCTATACTTATAATTGCTGTTACGACTGGATTTTATGAATTAAAATTCAGGGCACTGGCAGCAGGCTTGTATAACATAGATGAAAAATCAGGAGAATATCTGATAGATATGATGTTTTATAACAGGTATTCATTGAGTGATGTATCAAAGTATAAGAACGTAGTCAAGGAGTGCGGCTATACAGAGAATGGTGCATCATATATGTATTATAGAAGTGGTCAGTGGATAATTGCAGTGGCAGGAATAATTATAATTATAGTTGTAATGGCAGCATGTATAAGGATGATTGTAAAAATCGGACATAATGATATCTATTCATATGTTATTAATCTAGATACAGAGAACCAGCAATTAAAGAAAAAACAGAAAGCAGATGAAAGATTTCTTGTTGAGCGTAATGAGAAACTGCAGAATTTTACAGAGAATATTGCACATCAGATTAAGACACCTCTTACTGCACTCAGTCTTGCATTAGACAGATTAGAGGAGAGCGGTGAGAACAGGGAGCTTCTTGAAAGATGTTTTGAACAGATTGAAAGAATCAGGTCATTTATAAGTAAGCTGATGACAATAAGCAGAATGGAAGCAGGCAAGATAATCATGACAGAGCAGGACATTAATGTGAACAGCATGCTTTGTGATGTTGTGAACCAGCTTCCTAAGAATGACTGCAATATAACGGTGGAATGTGATGACAAAGACTATTGCATCAATGCTGATGAAGAATGGATAAGAGAAGCATTTATCAATATAATACAGAACAGCAGCGAGTTGTGCGATAAGGTTGAAGTTAAAGCTGCATGCCGTGATGACAAATGTATAGTCAATATTAAGGATAATGGAAGTGGATTTGAAGAGGACCGGATACCGTATGTATTTGACAGGTTTGAGACAACGGGAAGTGCTGCCGCAGGGCATGCCGGTATAGGACTTAACCTGTCCCGGCTCATTATTGAAGCACATCATGGAACCGTAGATGTGCGTAATAACGAGGACGGAAAGGGTGCTGTTATAAGGGTACAGATACCAAGATATGTTCTTAAGAGAAAGGCTGAATTGTAAGATACGTGTAAGGTTAGTGCATTACAATATAGAAAATGTACTGTCTGGGAGGGAATATGACCAAGATACTTATATTGGAAGATGATGATTTTATAAGGCAGCAGCTTGCAGGAATATTACAGGAAAAAGGATATTTAGTTGTGGAAGCGGCAAGCGTAGGACAGTTTAATAATATATATGAACAGGAAGAAGCTGTAATAGATGTATTCTTGTTAGATGTATATCTGCCTGATGGCAATGGATTTGATGTCTGCAGGAAGATAAGAGAACACGGAAGTCAGATAATAATATTTTTAACATCGTGTGATGATGAAGACAGTATTATTAAAGGACTTGACTGCGGCGGTGATGACTATGTTGTGAAGCCGTTCAGGGTTGCGGAGCTTGTATCAAGAATAATGGCTAATGTTAGAAGAATATCAGGTGGCACAGACATTTATAAAGATGGAACTCTTACAGTAGACTTTAAGAATAAGTCAATTATTCATGCAGATAAACAGATATGTGTGTCTCCGACAGAATTTCATGTATTAGAGATACTTATAAACAACAAGGGACTTATTGTAAGAAGAGATACATTTTTTCAGAAAATGTGGGACAGATACGGAACATTTGTAGAGGATAATACGCTGACAGTTACTGTGAGCAGGCTAAAGACAAAGCTTGGAAACCGTGAGGACGGCAGAGCTTATATAGAGACAATCCGCGGAATCGGCTACCGGTGGAAGATTAATTAAGAGAGACTTCGCAGTTGTTTGTCCATATCATATATATCCCCTGTCAGTATGAGTGTTTATAGCACAAAACTTTCAGGATGACATCGCTTAGCAGGAGTAAATGCCGCTATCTACAAAGTTTATTACAGTCCACAAAAGCAAACGCACTTCGTTTGAACGAGCTTTTGTGAACTGACCTTATGTATATAGCGGCATTAACTCCTGGACAGCTCGTCATATTCAAATTTTGTGCTATAGACACTCATACCAGCATTACACATATAAAATGGACAAAGAACTGCGAAGTCTTATAAAAATATTTGGCTGTAAGGTTTTTGTAAGGTTCGCATGATAATGTATAAGCATGGTAATAAGGTATATACATAAATCTTACAGGGGGTACTTGAATGAATGTTTTAAAGATTACTTTCAAAAGTATAAGGAGACGGTTCTCGCAGATATGGAAGGCGGCGCTTACAACACTTGTGGCGGTGTTTTTTGTGACAGCGGTTCTTATATTTCAGGAGAATATGTACCAGTGGCAGATGTCATCCAATAAGTCAAGATTCGGAGACTGGTTCATATGTGAGAGAAGTAAGAAAGAAGCTAACGAAATATTAAGCACACATAATTATCTGTGTGAGCCGGTCAGCGCGAAAAGCAGTGTGGAGTTATATGACAGTGAATGGAATGAGACGAAGTTGCATATAGGAAGCATGACAGACGATTTCATTAAGCAGGGCAGATTAAAACTTGACGAAGGCCGTATGCCACAGAATAATGATGAGATTGCAATGGATTGGAATACATTGTTAAAGCTTGGATATGCAGGGGAGTTAGGACAGAAGATAACAATATATTATTATCGTGCAGATAATATTAATTATGAGTCAGATCAAAGAATCGAAACATATACATTAGTAGGAATATTCCAGAATTATACCAATATATGGCAGAACGGGAAAATGATTCCAGGAGCATTAGTTACAGATGAGAAGTTAAACGATTTTGATTATAAAATTGATAATCTGTATCTGTATGGATTCAAGGATTCGATAAGAACAAGTGAATATGCAAATGTTTATAAGAAGATAAAGGAAGACATAAGGTGCGAGACAGTATATAATGCGGCAGTATATGATTATTCACCATGGAAGTCAGCAACAGTTTACATGTATATGTATGTTGTAGTCATGGTTATTGGAATTCTCGCATTGTCATACCAGCTTATTGAATACAGGAATACAAGACGCAAGTCGTATAATATGTTCAGCCAGATGGGAATGACTAAAGCAGGCATCCGTAAAATGTATATAACAGAGAACGCATTTATACTGATTCCGGCAGGAATTATTGGCATTCTGCTTGCACTGGCAGTAGGACACTTTACAGGACAGGCACTTGAAGCCAAGTCTGGTTATGAATTCTACAGGGTGAATATGGAGGTTATTATTAAAAGTGCCAGTTCGGTGGTGATTGCAGTTATAGTTGAGGAACTTAGCGGAATAATATCCAACATACATTTCTATAGAAAGAAAGCAGTGTCCAAGAAATGGGTAAGCAGACCGGTACATATGCGTTATAAGAAAAGCCGTATGAACAGGCATAATCTTGTAAGGTCTGTAAGTTCAAGATTTATAAGAAAAGATGGGGCTTTGATGGCTGTCGGAATAAGGCTTTTTGCATTATGTATATGTGGAGTTATTATATTTTCTGCTTTGAAGATTCAAAATGCTTTTAAAGAATATAAGAGCAATGACAGTGTGCCGGATATATATGGATATATTGATGTTAATCAGGATAAAACGGCATTATTTATGAACTACTGGTATTATCTTAAGGACTATAATAATCTGCCGCTGAAGTCAATGAATTATACTGGTGAAATCACAAGCAGGAATGACATGAGTGAGTATGTCAGTAAGCAGAGAATACGATATAACATACATTTTGATAAGATAAAGGAATTAGTTGAAGCTGGAAATATGTGGGACTGGAATGATGCAATCAAGGTTAATGACAGTGACAGCATAGGAAGGTCACTTGGCTTTATTAATATGGGGCAGAGTAAATATTTAAAAGATCCTAATAATAATATTCTGGAAGGATTTTCTAAGGAATTTATTGACGAGCTGATGGAGATTAATGGAATAAATTCCGTGTCATATTCTGTATTTGAATCAGAAAGAAGCTGGTTCTGGGATTCACAGGATTATGAAAAGATGCAGACATTTACATTTCATCCTGAAAAAAGTTCATATCATAAAGAGCATCTTCCTGATTATGGAGACAGGTATTTGTTTTCTACAGAATATGCACAGCCAACCAAAGAACTATACAGCAAACTGGAGAAATATATAGATAAAGAGTATGTTGATTATGAAGCATTTAAGGAAGGAAAACAGGTGGTTTTATTCTTAAGAGATCTGCCAGAGGGTGGATATGATGACACTATTAATGCCGGAGATACACTTTATTATAATTATTACAGAGTAGATGAGAACTGTCTCTTATACACATCTCCGAGCCCACGAGACCTCTCTACATCTCG
>ERZ1027064.550-NODE-550-length-15745-cov-5.201593_pt1 | contig 15745 bp, 20 predicted proteins | sample MGYA00519422_ERZ1027064 | MGnify/ENA primary metagenome ERZ1027064 (study PRJEB26926, sample SAMN06164492) | human gut metagenome | biome: ENVO:00009003; feature: ENVO:2100002; material: ENVO:00002003 | host: Homo sapiens | place: USA | collected 2012 ... | reverse complement strand
GAAGACCTCGTTGTCAATGTCTGCAAGCGGAAGCATCTGACCAATACCCGTGCAAGCGGCAGCGATGATGCATTGCGGTTAGTACCGCCTCGCATTATGAGTCTGGAAGACTGTCTGGAATTTTTGGCAGACGATGAACTGCTGGAAGTAACACCGAAGTCCCTGAGAATCCGGAAGCAGATCCTGAGCAACCAGCTGCGGGCAAAACAGAGAGGAAAATTGAAATAACGAGAATTCACCGGAAGAAAGGATGAATGCAGAATGATGCAGCAATGGAAACGAAGTATGTGGGCAGCTCTGTTGACGCTGGCAACGTTATTCAGCTTTACAGGTTGTTCTTCTTCAGATGATGAATCTTCAGAATCCTCTGTCGACCTGTCAAACATTGCCTCTGCAATGATTACCGAGGGGACGACAGAAGCATTGACCACGGATTATGCGTATATCATGAATGACGATGGAACGATTTCTGTATCGGGCTATACGGGTTCGGATACCGACCTGACCGTACCGGGTTTGATTGATGGCTATGTGGTAACGGGCATTGCCGACCACGCCTTTGAAGCCAATGCAGACATCAAGAGCATTACACTCCCGAACGGCTTGATTACCATCGGGGAGAGTGCGTTCAGCGATTGCAGCAGCTTGACAACGGTTGTCATTCCGGATACCGTTGGAACAATTCGCAGAGGTGCATTTATCAGCTGTACTGCTCTGACAACATTGGATATTCCGGCAAGTGTAACGGAAATTATGGAAGAAGCGTTCACCGGCTGTGCAGCCCTCAAAGATTTGACCGTTGAGAGCAGCACCGTAGAATTTACAAACTGGTGGGTCGATACTGATGAGATTCCATCCGATTTGACGATTACTTGTCCGAAAGATTCCAAGATTGCAGCGTGGGCAGAAAAAAATAATGTTGCAACAGAACCGCTGTCCTGAGCGGCTTTGAAAAAAAGCTCCGGCAGTGAGCTGGAACAGAGAAAAAGGAAGGGTATCAACGATGAAAAAAAGTTGGAGAGCCATTTTGTGTGGCGTAATGGCAATCGCTATGACTGCCTCTCTGGCAGGCTGCGGCAGCAGCGATGACAGCAGCAGCGAATCCGATAGCAGCAGTGCAGCAGAAACAACTGCGGCAGACAGTTCCACAGCAGATGAGAGCAGCACAGATGCAGACAGCAGCAGCGACGAAAGCAGCAGTGATGACAGCAGCACAGCAGATGAAAGCAGCGTTGTATACGGCAATTATGAAATTGAAGCAGAAGACGGCGTAGACAGTGCTTGTGCAGATGTCATTAAGGCATATTTCACTGCAATTGAAGAGCAGGATTTCAATGCTTATAAGGCAACGCTGTACGATTACTATTACAATGTATACAACGATTGGTTGCAGGATAATCAGGGCTATGGCATGGAAACAACCATGGAACAGATGCACCAGTCTTTGCTGGACAGTGCTGGCGGCGACCATCTGGTAGTTACTGGAATTACCGTAAAGCTGGCAACCGCAGAAGGCAATGCTGATGAAGCAGAAGAAATTGCCAGCGAAGAAGCTGCCTCGGAAGAAACCACTGCTTCTGATAGCACCGACGACACCGCAGAAGCAACCACAGAGGGCGAAACAGAAGACCTCCCGACACAGTATCTGGGCATCTATGAACAGATATTGGGCGAAGGCTTCGCAGATGAAGTCAAGAAAGATGTAGATAAAGCCTTTGTCATTGCCTTTACCATGAAGGGAACGGTTGACGGCGGCGAAGAAAAGACCATCATGGATGGTTATGATTTGATGATGGTTGAAAAAGACGGGGCTTATTATGTCCTCGGCTAATGTCGATAGAAAAAACCATGACTTTTGCAAAATTTGCCTCCCTTTTTCAAAAGGGGGGCATTTTGCTTGGAGAAAAACAACAGGAAATCTGCAATTTCTGCGAACTTGTTTGTTAATCTATTGACACACTGCAAAAAAAAGCGTATAATAGGAATATGTGGCGGATGAGCCAATCATCCGACCGTTTATTTTTCGAACAAATACAGTCATTCCCTGTGTTTGGATTTCAGCGATGGAGGGAAAAACCAATGAAGCGTGTTTACAATTTTAGTGCCGGCCCAGCAGTGCTGCCGGAAGAAGTTCTGCGGGAAGCAGCAGAAGAAATGTTGGATTATAACGGAACTGGTATGTCCGTAATGGAAATGAGTCACCGTTCCAAGGCATTTGAAGAAATCATTCAGACTGCCGAACAGGATTTACGAGATTTGATGCACATTCCAGATAATTATACTGTTCTGTTTTTGCAGGGTGGTGCATCGCAGCAGTTCTCCGCAATCCCGATGAACCTGATGAAAAATGGCGTTGCAGATTACATTGTAACGGGTCAGTGGGCAAAGAAAGCCTATCAGGAAGCACAGAAGTACGGAAAGGCAGTGAAGATTGCATCTTCCGAAGATGAAACCTTCTCTTACATTCCGGATTGCTCCGATCTGCCGATTGATCCAGATGCAGATTATGTTTATATTTGTGAAAACAATACGATTTATGGTACAAAGTTCAAGACCCTCCCGAACACCAAGGGCAAGCCGCTGGTTGCAGACGTTTCTTCCTGCTTCCTGAGCGAACCGGTTGATGTTTCCAAGTACGGTGTCATCTGGGGCGGCGTTCAGAAGAACATTGGCCCGGCTGGTGTTGTGATCATGATTATTCGGAACGACCTGATTCCGGAAGAAACACCGATTGCAAACACCCCGACCATGCTGAAATGGAAGACACAGGCAGACGCAAAGTCCCTGTATAATACACCGCCGGCATATGGCATTTACATCTGCGGCAAGGTATTCAAGTGGCTGAAGAAGATGGGCGGACTGGAAGCCATCCAGAAGCGGAACGAAGAAAAGGCTGCCATTCTCTATGACTACCTCGACCAGAGCAAGCTGTTCAAGGGCACGGTTCGCAAGGAAGACCGTTCTCTGATGAATGTGCCGTTTGTCACTGGCGATAAGGATTTGGATGCAAAGTTTGTTGCAGAAGCAAAGGCTGCTGGACTGGAAAACCTGAAGGGTCACCGTACCGTTGGCGGTATGCGTGCGTCCATCTATAATGCAATGCCGGTTGCTGGTGTAGAAGCACTGGTTGCATTCATGAAGAAGTTCGAGGCAGAAAACGCCTGAACACAGACAACAGGGAAAGGACGAAGAGAATCATGTATACCATTCAAACATTGAATAAAATCGCAGCTGCTGGAACAAAGCGGTTTGATACCGCTGCTTACACCGTAACCGATACCGCTGAAAATCCGGATGCCATTATGGTACGGAGTGCAGCCATGCACGATATGACTTTCGGCAGCAACTTGCTGGCAATTGCAAGAGCCGGTGCTGGTACAAATAATATTCCGGTTGACCGTTGTGCAGAAGCAGGCATCTGTGTATTCAATACACCAGGTGCAAACGCAAACGCAGTTAAGGAACTGGTTCTGACCGGACTGCTGTTGTCCTCCAGAAAGATTCCGCAGGCAATCGCTTGGGCACATTCTCTGGAACACGAAGAAGGCATTGCAAAGCTGGTTGAAAAAGGCAAGAGCCAGTTTGCAGGTCCGGAAATCAAGGGCAAGACCCTCGGTATTATCGGTCTGGGTGCAATTGGTGCACTGGTTGCCAATGCAGCCATCGCACTGGGCATGCAGGTTGTCGGAACAGACCCGTTCCTGTCCGTTGGTGCAGCACTTCGCCTGAATCCGGCAGTAAAGATTGTCAAGGATTCTGACGGCGTTTTTGCAGCAGCAGATTATTTGACGATTCACGTTCCGTTCAACAACGATACCAAGGGCATGATCAATGCGGAAACCATCGCAAAGATGAAGGATGGCGTACGGGTATTGAACTATGCTCGTGGCGAACTGGTCAACGATGATGATATGCTGGCAGCATTGGCTTCCGGTAAGGTTACTTGCTACTGCACCGATTTCCCGAACGAAAAGACCTGCAACGCAGAAGGCATTATTGCAACTCCGCATCTGGGTGCATCTACACCGGAGAGCGAAGAAAACTGTGCAAGCATGGCAGCCGAAGAACTGATTTCCTATCTGGAAACCGGTAACATCCGGAACAGTGTCAACCTGCCGAATGCAGAAATGCAGGCAATCGGCAACAAGGTTTGCATTCTGCACAAGAATGTACCGAATATGATTGCAGCTGTTACCGCTGTTGCTGGAACGGCTGGCGTAAACATTGAAAATATGGTAAACGCAAGCCGCAAGTCCTATGCATACACCATGCTGGATATTCCGGAAACGGTTACCGATGCAATGTTGGATCAGATTCGTGCCATTGACGGTGTGATTCGGGTTCGGTTGATTGCCAAGTAAAAAATTTTTCTGAAGCAGAAGTTTTATTGAATAGAAACAGCCCCTGCAAGACCGCTCTGCCATCCGCAGAGCGACCCTTGCAGAACCCCAAATTTCGGCGATTCTATTTTTCATAGATTGCATTTTCAGAGTAGAAAACGATGCGTTAAGTGTCCAGCAGACGGGGAGTTGCTGCCGGAACGAAAAGCAAAGCTTGCGGTATCGTTTTCGCATCCCGCTGACTGCATCTAAGAAGCCTTTTATGAAAGCTCCTTATTTGCACAAAGCACAAATTCAAGGAGGTATTTTTTCATGAAAGGCATTTTCTCTTGTTTTGCGGAGTCCGCAAAGGAATTCACCAAGCTGCGGAGCTTGGTCATCACAGCATTGTTCATCGCAATCTCGATGATTATCGAGGCATTTTCCATTGACTTGCAGTTTGCAAAGTTGAACTTTGCATTTCTGGCAATCGCCGTAATTGGCATGTTGTTTGGTCCTTGCATGGGTCTGGTTGCTGGATTTGCCTGTGATATTGTTGGCTATCTGGTGCACCCAACGGGCGGCTTTTTGCCGGCATATATACTGGTTGCCGGATTGCAGGGCTTGATTTATGGTCTGTGCCTGTATCACAAGATGAACGGTCACAGCATTCAGTTCCGGAACACTACGACCGGCAAGGAATGGGATATTACCCTGTTCCTGCGTGCAGTGGTAGCCCGTCTGCTGGATGTCATCGTCATCAACCTGCTTATCAATACGAAGTTGAACCTGCATTATGGATTCATTCCGGAGCAGGCGTATGGTGCTGCAATCATCGCACGGACAGCGAAGAATGTCATTGAATTGGCGTTGGATTTGCCGATGTTGTTCATTTTGCTGCCGATTGCATTGACGGCTTACCAGCGTGTATTCCGTCTGCAAAAGAAAGCCGCTGCTGCATAAGCAACCTGTTTTCTTGCAGAATCTTTTGAAAACTCCCAAACTCTGAAAAACAACAACATCCCCCTTGCGGTAAATCTGAAAACCACAAGGGGGATGTTTCTTTTTGTGTTACGACCAAAAGCGAGCTTTACTTTCTTCTGGTACGGTTTTTCCGTTCAGTGTTCCGCTTGATGTCGCAGATACGTTCTTCGCTGTTCTGCTTGAACTGGCTGAGCATATCTTCAAAGGACAGTTCAGACATCGGCGGCTTGGGCTTTGGCGGCTGCCAAACATTCGGACGATCCCGATCCCGGCGAGGTGGACGCTGCTGGGAGCGAGCATGCGGGGCATCGCCATTCTGATTTCTGGTACGCTGTTGTTGCTGTGGCTGTTCGGTCTGCTTCATGGACAAGCTGATTTTGTTGTCCTGCATGCCGATGACTTTCACCTGTACTTCTTGCCCTTCCTGTACAAATTCGTGAATGTCATGAACAAACCGATTGGAGATTTCTGAAATGTGTACCATTCCGGTGACCGTTTCCGGTGCAGCAGCATCCGGCTGAATGGCAATGAACGCACCATAATTGGTGATGCGTTTTACTTTTCCCTGATAAGTAGATCCGATTTCTAACTGCATGTAACGCTAAAGTCCCCCTGCTCTTAAAATTTCTCTGCAATTGCCGCAGAGCTAGCTGTTTTAGTTTCTGGATGTATCATAAAAACGGTATTCATCCGGATAAGCGTAGCCATAATCTTCCCGTGCCAGCTTTTCCATATAGGAATCAATATCCCCGCTGTTTAGAATGCGTTCCAGGTCTTCGTTTTCGGCTTCATAGGTTTCTGCTTGACTGCGAAGGGTGTCCAGTTCTGTTTTTCGCTCTGCAATGTTGGATTGCAGGGAAATAATGCTGGCGGTACAGCCAATCAATGCCAGAACAATGGTGATACGAATCAGTAATTTAAACAGAAATTTTCCTTTTTTGTTTTTGACGGCTTCCGGCTGGTTGTACTGCACGGCGTCGTTGAAGATTTGCTTTTTTTTCCGCTGTTGCAGACGATTTCGTTTTCCTGCACCGGCCATTCTGATTCACTTCCTGCTGTTGTTTTTTCTTATTATACAACAAATGGCGGTCTGCAATCAAGGGAATGTGGGCATTTTTTTTCTTTTTTTTGAGATTTTGTATAACATGACGAAATTTTTGCTTGATTTTCCATTGTATTCGTGCAAAAAATACCGCAGCCGGATGGAATATCTGTGATAGAAAACGGCGGAGAAAACCGGCAGTTTTTCGGGTAATTTTCAGCAGGGAATTGCCAACCGTGAACCGCCAGAGCAGGCAGCCAAGGAGCATACCGACTGGATAGAAGAGGCGAAACTCGCCTCGACAGGCAACGGAAGTGAATGCAGCGAGCGTAACCGCACAGGTGCAGCAGAAAAGAATGTCTTCGATGGCAACGACCACCATTGCATGGCGAAACAGCACTCGCAGCATCCGGAACAAGTCGAACAGCAAGCCCATTGGCAGCCCCAGCAGGCAGGCAGAGAGGAACAGCGTGGTTTGTTCCTGTACGGTGAAATAAGTATCGGGGATTTCAAACATCAGCGGAAGAGCTTGCCGAGGGCGGAGAGTGCCCCTTTACGGTCTTTGTCGCCGTATTGGAGCGACCAGATGTCGCCGGATACTCGCATATCGCCGGTTTCCACGCTGACCGTGTCAATATGGAGATTTTTCCCTTTGATGACGAGTTCGCCGAGTTGAGTATAAAGGCGGATGGTGCGTTCATCGAAACAGTCCACATCCGTCACGCCGGAGAGATTCATTGCAGAGCGGTCTTCCAGAATGAGGTTGTGGTGCAGGTTGGCAGAAACAGCGGAGCGATCGGTTTTCATAAAAAATCCTTTCTCCTGTATAGATGGAGCAGTGTGTACAAGAATCAAACAGGCAGGGATGTGGATTTAAGGAGGAACAAATCACACACCCCTGTATCTGTTAGAGTAGTTTATGCAGGGGGGAGCGGAGATAGAACGGGGATCGTTTTTTTGGTGTATCACAATAAAAATAAGGAGAAACATTATGAATAATCGAATACGTGATTTGCGAGAAGATGCAGATTTCACACAAGCACAGATTGCAAGCTATTTAAATATGTCCCAGACAGGGTACTCCAAATATGAAACAGGAGAAAATGATATTCCAACAGCTGTTTGGAAGGCACTGGCGGATTTTTATCAAGTCAGTGTTGATTATTTGATGCGGCGGACGGATGTTCGAGAACCGTACCCATCAGTTGCAAAAAAATGATTGCAAAGATGCGAAAAAGATGTTATAATAAAAATAGAATCCAATTTGTTTTTCGTTTTCTGCATATACTATTTGCAGGGAGGAAATGATGAAATGGAGAAAAAGGAGGGAAAACAGATGTTCCAAGTTTTAGCGAAGCCGATTTCTTATGCGTTGATTGTGGATGCACGGCAGGCAGATGCATTTTTAAAGCATAAGCCAAATCCGGCAATGAAAGAACGGATTTTAAGAGATGCAAAGCGATTAGAGGAACAGATGAAACCACATGAAGCAGAACAACCTGTACGGGAATCAGATTGCAATTGAATTGCCTGTGAAAGTTGGAAAAGAAAATAATGCCTATATTCAATCATTCAATTGCGGAAATGAAGTTATGAATGAATATTTAAAATATCAGGCAGAAGATGACGCACAAGCTGTGACATTTATTTTGATTGATCAAACGGAAAAGGCAATTATTGGGTATTATTCCTTGAGTTGTTCGGGATTTATTGTGGAGTCAATGGGACATTTTACAATTTATCCGGCAGTGGAAATTAAAATGTTTGCAATAGATGAACGCTATCAACATTTACCTTATTCAGCGGAAAAAGAAGATGGCACATTCAGCGATTATATTTTTCGATTTGTGATTTCCAAAATATATGAATTTACAGAAGAAATCTGCGGAGCGGATAAAGTAATCCTATATGCTGTTCCAAAGGCGAAAAATTTTTATGAGAAAAATGGATTTACCGTTTTTCCGCCGTTTATGCTGCAATCAGAAAGTCGATTTTTAGAGGGATGTATTCCCATGTATCTGGATTTATAAAAATAAACAACAAAAACCCCCGTTCGAGCAATCCGAACGGGGGTTTTGTTTTCATAAAACGAAAAAAGGAATCTTAGTCTTCCTTATTTGCATCGATGAACTTCACGATGTCGCCAACAGTCTTGATGTTTTCAGAAGCATCGTCGTCAATCTTTACTTCAAATTCGTCTTCGACAGCCATGATCAGGTCTACGATGTCCAGAGAATCTGCACCCAAATCTTCCTGAATGTTTGCATCCATTGTAACTTCGTCTGCTTCTACATCCAGCTGATCTACGATCATGTCCTTAATCTTGTCGAATGTTGTCATAATTTTTTTCCTCCAAAAGTTTATTCATTTTCATTTCCGGCAGCTGCTTTTTGTACCTCGTGAGATGGTTCTGAGAAGACGCCGATTTTTCTAAATTTAGTATACCGTTCTTTTTGTAAAATGTCAATATCTTTTTTGGATTTTACGGCTATCGTTTTCACCAAATATTCCTTAATATTTTGCGACATTTTATCTAAATCGCCCTGAGCCCCATCTTCTGGCTCTGGGATGATGGCATCTGCCACGCCAAATTCCAGCAAATCTTGTGCGGTAATCCGCATAATTTCGCAGGCTTCCTGTTCCCGAGCAGCATCTTTCCAGAGAATCGAGGCTGCACCACGGGGCGAGATGACGGAATACAGAGCGTTTTCGAGCATTGCGAGGTCATCGCATACGCCCAGTGCCAGAGCCCCGCCGCTGCCGCCTTCGCCGAGTACAACGGAAACGACTGGTGTTTTCAGGGACATAAATTCCGCCAAGTTTTTCGCAATGGCTTCGCCCTGTCCCCGTTCTTCTGCCTCTACGCCGCAGAATGCCCCCGGCGTATCAATAAAGCAGATAATCGGGCGATGGAACTTTTCCGCTTGCTTTGCCAGCCGCAACGCTTTCCGGTAGCCCTCCGGATGCGGCATTGCAAAGTTGGAGCGTTTGTTTTCCTCGAGGTTGCGACCTTTGACTTCTGCGATGATGGTAACGGGTACACCGTTCAGTCGAGCGATACCGCCCAAAATTGCACCATCATCTCCATAGCCACGGTCGCCATGCAGTTCAAAGAACTCTTCAAAAATCCGTGGGAGATAGTCGTGAATGGTCGGGCGGTTTTTCTCCCGAACCAGCATTTGTTTTTCCCAAGCGGTTCGCTGTTTTTCACTGCTCATGATGCCTGCACCTCCTCAGTCTGTGTTTCCTGTTCTGGCAGATAGCCATGCAGTTGCAGCAAGGAAGAGAGGGTTTTCCGCAGCTTGCTGCGTTCTACAATCTGGTCAACAAAGCCATGCGAGAGCATGAACTCTGCCAGTTGAAAATCATCCGGCAGGTGCTGTTTAATCGTTCCCTCGATGACACGCCGCCCAGCAAATCCAATCAGAACCTTTGGTTCTGCAAGGATAATATCGCCCAGAGAGGCAAACGATGCGGTTACACCGCCCGTAGTCGGGTCAGTCATGACCGTAATATACAGCTGTCCGGCTTCGTTGTGCCGCTGAACAGCAGCAGAGGTCTTTGCCATCTGCATCAGGGATAGAATACCTTCCTGCATTCTTGCACCGCCGGAAGCGGTGAAGGCAATGACAGGGAGTTGCTTTTCGGCTGCCCGTTCAAAAGCACGGGTAATTTTTTCGCCGACTGCACTGCCCATGGATGCCATCATAAAATGGGAATCCATAATAATGATGACTGCACGAGAACCTTGAATGGTGCATTCTCCAGTGAGAACGGCATCTTTCAAGCCTGTCTTTTCCTGTAACTGTGTGACTTTTTCCGCATAGTTCGGGAAAGAGAGGGGGTCTAAGCTTTCCAGTTCTGCATCATATTCCACAAAGCTGTTCGCATCTGCGGTAATTTGCAGCCGTTCCTTTGCCGTCAGTCGGGCATGATATCGGCAATTCGGGCAGACCTTTCCGGCCTCCTGAAAGACCGTCAGCAGAACGGTATGCTGGCAGCGTGGGCATTTGAAGGTTGGCTGCTCGTGAGCATGAGCCCCTTCTTCACCATAAAACCGTTTGGTTACGGTTTTGAATAAATCATCTAACATGTTTTCTACCACCATCGGATCAGCCGCCTGACGGCAAGGCTGGTTTTGTTGTTGTGATTGTGCTTATGATTGTTTGTGTTTGGAATCCTCCAGCCAATGCATGAGGAATGCATTGTCATATGTGCCCTGTTCAAAGGCTTCTGTTTTCAGCAGACGCAGTTGAAAGTCAATATTCGTTTCTACGCCGTCCACCAAAAATTCTGACAATGCCCACCGCATTTTCTGGATGGCTTCTTTTCGGGTTGGAGCATGCACAATCAGCTTTGCAATCATGGAATCATAATAAGGCGGGATTGTGTAGCCCTGATAGATGGCACTGTCAATCCGAACGCCCATGCCGCCCGGCAAATGCAACGCCTGAATCGTGCCCGGAGAAGGGCGGAAGTTGCAGTCCGGATTTTCGGCATTGATGCGGCATTCAATGGCATGTCCACGGAGTGTGATGTCCTCCTGTGTAAACGGCAGCGGTTCGCCCTGAGCGATTCGCAGCTGGGTCTGTACCAAGTCAATGCCGGTCACCCATTCTGTAACAGGATGCTCCACCTGAATTCGGGTGTTCATCTCCATGAAGTAGAAATTCCGTTCATGGTCAACCAGAAATTCAATCGTGCCAGCGTTGCAGTAGCCGCAGGCTTTCGCAGCGGCAACCGCTGCTTTCTGCATGGCATCCCGCAATTCTGGAGTCATGAGAGGACTCGGGCTTTCTTCCAGCACCTTTTGATTCCGCCGTTGCATACTGCAATCCCGTTCACCGAGGGCAACCGTGTTGCCGTATTCGTCTGCAATAATCTGCACTTCTACATGATGCGGGCCAACAATCAGCTTTTCGAGATAAACTGTGTCATCTCCGAAGAACTTCTTTGCCTCTTCCTGTGCAACGTGCAGCTGTTCTTCCAGCTGTTCCTCGCTGTCTACTCGCCGGATACCCCGACCGCCGCCGCCGGCAGATGCCTTGACGAGTACCGGATACCCGATTTTCTTTGCAATTTCCTTTGCCTCTTCGATGGAGTGCAATGCACCCTCTGAACCTGGAATAACAGGAACGCCAGCAGCCTTCATAGTTTCCTTTGCCTGAGCCTTGTCGCCCAGCATGGCAATGCATTCCGGAGAAGGTCCAATGAATGTGATGTCATTTTCCCGACAGAGTTTTGCGAACTCTGCATTTTCGGATAAGAACCCGAATCCCGGATGGACTGCTGTTGCACCTGTCTGGCGGCAGGCTTCAATGATGGAATCCATTCGCAGATAGCTGTCTGCGGTTGCCGGAGCACCGATGCAGACGGCACGGTCTGCAAACTTGACGTGCAGGGCATCTCGGTCAGCGGTGGAATACACGCTGACGCAGCCCAAATTCTGTTCCCGGCAAGCCCGAATGATGCGGACAGCAATTTCTCCTCGATTGGCAATCAATACTGTATCAAATCGCATACGGCAACGCCTTTACACTTCGACTGCGAATTTGATTTCGCAGGTAACCGCTTTTTTGCCGTCAACGCTGGCAACTGCCTTACCGATACCAATTGGGCCTCTCTGGCTGATGATTTCCACTTCCAAGTCCAGAACATCGCCCGGTACGACCTGCTTGCGGAACTTTGCCTTGTCGATTCCGGCAAACAGAGCAATTTTGCCCTTAAATTCCGGCTGTGAGAGGATGCAGACTGCACCCGCCTGTGCCAGCATTTCAATCATCAGAACGCCCGGTGTCACCGGCTTTTCCGGAAAGTGACCCTTAAACCAGAAATCATCTTCCTTGATATACTTTCTGGCAACGACTTTCTTTCCAACTTCCATGGACAGGACTTCGTCAATCAACAGGAACGGATCACGATGCGGAATAATTTCCTTGATCTGCTCCTGATTCAGTAATACTTCTGCCATATGGACTCCTTTCGTTATTCAACCCGTAAAATCGGCTGGTCATATTCAACAGCTTCGCCGTTTCCAACCAGAATTTCCGCAACAGTGCCTTCGATTTCGCTCTGAACCTCGTTCATGAGCTTCATGGATTCGATGATAAACAGCACATCGCCCTTTTTGATTTGGTCGCCAACCTTGACGAATGGCGGCTGGTCTGGAGCAGAGGCTGCATAAAACGTGCCGACAATCGGTGCTTTTACAAACTTGCCAGCCGGAGCAGCTGCTTTGGCTTCTGGAGCAGGTGCAGCCGCAACCGGAGCGGCTGCCAGCGGAGCAGCAGCTGCTGCAACCGGAAGACTTTCGACAACGGTCTGTGCAGCTGCCTTTTTGCCCTTTACTGTAATGGTGCTGTCACCATTTTGAACGGTAATCTCGCCCAGATTTTTATCTGCTACGAGGTCTGCTAATTTTTGGATGAATTCGAGATTCATGTGATTGTTTTCCATGCGATGCTCTCCTTAGTCTACGCACTTCTTAAAGCACAGGGTCGCATTGTGACCGCCGAATCCCAACGAGTTGGAGAGGGCAGCCTTGACTTCGCATTCCACAGGTGCTTCGGTGCAGTAATCCAAATCACATTCTGGGTCTGGTGTGGTGTAACCGATGGTCTGGTGCAGGAAGTTTTCGTGAACCGACATTGCAGAAACAATGGCTTCTACCGCACCCGTACCGCCGAGCATGTGTCCCGTCATGGATTTGGTTGAGTTGATTTTAACGGTCTTTGCTGCTTCTTCGCCCAGTGCAATCTTAATGGCTCTGGTTTCGTACTTGTCGTTCAGACCAGTGGAAGTACCATGTGCATTGATGTATGTAATATCAGACGGCTGCAAGCCTGCTTCGGTGTAAGCGTTGACCATTGCCTTTGCAGCAGCTTCGCCCTCCGGAGCTGGAGAAGTCATGTGATAAGCGTCACAGGTTGCCCCGTATCCAGCCAGTTCACAGTAGATTTTTGCACCTCTTGCAACAGCGTGTTCGTATTCTTCCAGCAGCAGAACGCCGCAGCCTTCGCCCAGAACAAAGCCGCTCCGGTTTTTGTCGAACGGCGTGGAAGCCTTTGCCGGGTCAGTTTCTTTGGTGAGGGCTTTCATGGTCTTGAATCCGCCGATGGTAAATTCATCAACAGAAGATTCTGTACCGCCGCACAGGCAGGCATCCAGATAACCGTCCTTGATTTTCCGGAATGCTTCGCCGATGGCATGGGTGGCAGAAGCACAGGCAGTTACGGTACAGTAGTTATCGCCCCGGAAGTTGGTCTTCATGGCAACCTGACCGCCAGCCATGTTGGAAATCATCATTGGAACGAAGAACGGAGAAATCCGGTTCGGACCTTTTTCCAGATAAATGCTGTGCTGTTTCTGGGTCATTTCCAGACCGCCAACACCGCAGCCGATAATGACACCGCAGCGATACGGGTCAAGGTCTTTGAGGTCAGAGCCGCAGTCTTCCAGAGCTTCCTTGGCAGCAACAACGGCAAACTGGGTAAAGCGTTCCATGTGGCGGACATCTTTCTTGTCCAGATATGCCACTGGGTCGAAGTCCCGTACGATACCAGCAACGCTGATTTCAACTTCTGTGGTATCAAATGTATCAATGGTAGAGATGCCGAGCTTGCCCTGCTTGACGTTGTTCCAGAATGTTTCCAGATTGCAGCCGAGCGGGTTCACAGTTCCCATACCAGTAATGACAACTCGTTTCATAAAAAATCCTTTCTTCGACAGCGATGCTGTCAAATTATGATGATGGTGATGGTATTGGTGGAATGAGAACGCCTGCCGGAGGAGTTCCGGCAAGCGGTTCACAAACATCCTGTTGAAAGCGTTTTGTACAATGCTTGTGGAATGATGGGTTACATCATCAAGCCGCCGGAGATTTCAATCACCTGACCGGTGACATAGCTGGCATCGTCCGAGCAGAGGAACGAAACCACGCTTGCGATTTCTTCCGGCTGACCGTAACGACCCATTGCAACCAGTCCCAGCATTTTATCCCGCTGTTCATCGGTGAGAGCGTCTGTCATCGGGGTCTTGATAAAGCCCGGAGCGACAGCGTTGACGGTGATGCCTCTCGAACCGAGTTCCTTCGCAGCGGTCTTTGTCATGCCGATGATGGCAGCCTTAGAAGCGGAATAGTTCATCTGTCCCGGATTGCCATACAGACCGGCAACGGATGCCAGGCTGACGATTCTGCCGTGTTTCTGGCGGAGCATGACAGCACCAACCAGCTTCATCATGTTGAATACACTCTTCTGGTTGACAGCGATGACAGCATCATACTGTTCTTCAGACATGCGGAGCAGCAAGCCGTCTTTTGTAATGCCAGCGTTGTTGACCAGAGCGTCAATGCCGCCGAACTGCTTCTTAACAGCCTTGACCATTTCTTCACACTGTGCATAATCTGCAACATTTGCCGGGAACAGAGCCACTTCTACACCGTAAGAACGGCAAGTTTCAGCGACTTTTTCAGCGTTTGCCTTGTCCCCATCGCTTGGATAGTGATTGATAGCGATATTGTAACCGTCTTTTGCAAGACGTTCTGCGATACAAGCACCGATGCCCTGAGATGCACCGGTAATCAATGCGGTTGCCATAGGAGAAACCATCCTTTCTGTGTTTCGTGTTTATCGGTTGAGCAGTGTTTCAGCCTGTCCCATCATTTCCTGAATGACTTCTGCACACGGCTTCACATCGTGTACCATGCCGGCAATCAAACCGCACAGGAACGAACCTTCTTCTACATTGCCGTCCACAACTGCCTTCCGCAGCGAGCCAACGGTGAGGGCTTCAAAATCTTCCGGCGGAGCAGCTTTCTTTTCGAGTTCAAGCAGCTTCTTGGTGAACTTGGTTTTTACACCACGGCACGGGCTGCCGGAGAAGACACCTGTTACAGCGTTGTCGGTGTCCTTTGCTTTCAGGACTAAATTCTTATAGTTTTCGTGAATCTGGCATTCGGTCGTTGCGAGGAAACGAGTTCCCACCTGAACGCCCTCTGCACCGAGCATGAATGCAGCGGCAACGCCTCTGCCGTCAGCGATACCGCCGGCAGCGATGACCGGAACGGAAACGGCATCCACAACCTGCGGAACTAAGCACATCGTTGTATTCTGACCGATATGGCCGCCGGATTCCATGCCCTCTGCAATGATAGCATCTGCACCGGAGCGTTCCATTCTTCTTGCGAGAGCAACAGACGGAACAACCGGAACGACCTTAATGCCAGCTTCTTTCCAAGCTGCCATATATTTGCCTGGATTGCCAGCACCTGTGGTAATCATCGGCACTTTTTCGTCAATGACCAGCTGTGCCAAATCTTCGGCATTCGGGCTCATCAGCATGATGTTCACGCCTGTCTCTTATACACATCTCCGAGCCCACGAGACCTCTCTACATCTCG
>ERZ1027064.539-NODE-539-length-15856-cov-3.808556_pt1 | contig 15856 bp, 10 predicted proteins | sample MGYA00519422_ERZ1027064 | MGnify/ENA primary metagenome ERZ1027064 (study PRJEB26926, sample SAMN06164492) | human gut metagenome | biome: ENVO:00009003; feature: ENVO:2100002; material: ENVO:00002003 | host: Homo sapiens | place: USA | collected 2012 ... | reverse complement strand
ACAAGGCTATTCGTCGGCAGCGTCAGATGTGTATAAGAGACAGCTTATCATTTGCCGCATTTCTATGAACTTTTTGCTCTGTGGAGCGACGAATGCGACCGTCCTTTCTGGCATGCAGCCGCAGCGGCCAGCCGCCAGTACCTGCGCAAAGCCTGCCACGCCCGTACCGGATTGAGTGCCGAATATGCCGAGTACGACGGCCGCCCGCATCGGGGTGATCAGCCGGACCGTCACGACTGGTTCTTCAGCGATGCATACCGCACGTTGGGCAACATTGCTTTGGATGCCCAATGGTTCGGGGACAAAGACGGTTGGGCCCAAGAAACAGCTGCACATATTCAGCAATTTTTTGAAGAAAAGGAACACGGGCAAACAAACGGCATCTATCTGATCGACGGCACACCCGTTGAAGGAAATGCTCTGCATCCTGTAGGGCTTCTGGCTACCATTGCGCAGGGTTCCCTGATTCTGGATGACGCCTGCGCGGATGAATGGCTCCGCCGGTTCTTTAGCACTCCGCTCCGTTCCGGACCGCGGCGTTATTATGACAATTGCCTGTATCTTTTTGCGCTGCTTGCTTTAAGCGGGCATTACCGCATCTGGTTCCCGCAAGAAGCAACGGTATAATGTACCCTTGTGCCTGTTGAAATTCACTGGGATGGCCTGAGCAAGTTTACTTCCATCACCGGTCAGGTGCTTAGCGGTGATGGTGCCGGCGCGGCTGCCTACAATACGTTCGATAATCCCCATCAAGTCGAGCCGAAGCCGTTGACAGACATAACTGTTGGTACCAACAGCTTTACTTCCCTCTTGCCCGCATGCAGCGTTGCTGCCTTTACGTTGAAAGCCTGATTTCCAGACCAAAGCAAAAGAGCGCCGAAGATGACTTCTGCGCTCTTTTGCTTTTTTCTATGCCGTCAAACGGTTACTCTTTGTCGTCTGAATTCTCCGTAGTATCCTGAGACTGCTCCTGATTTATCTGAGAAGAGTACTGCTCTGAGCACTTCATGAAAACGTCATTTAAAACAAATGCATTTGCATAAGCGATCGAAGAGAACCCCAGCGCAAACCACAAAAACAATCCATAGCGCAATGTGGTCTGTGTATACAGGGTAAGTGCTACACATGCGCCTATCAACAACAACATGGAAAAGGTTTTGGGCAAAGAGGTCACAGACATGATAAACGCATTCCGTATGGTACCTAAAACCGTATTGTTGAATCTTGCAAGCAGCGGGAAAGCATATACGAAGGTCATCATATAAGCGATTGCTGCCACGGGAATCAAAATCTTAAAGCTGCTGTTTTGGAAATTCCCGGAATGCCATAGAAGATAGATATCATAGCCCAGAAATCCCCCTGCGGCCCCAAAAAGAATTCCCATCAGTACGCCCTGGCGGAAATTTGCCCGGAATGACTTGAAAAAATTGCCGACCACCGGAGTGCCGTCTTTTTCACCCGCCATTTTTGTGGTGACATAATGTAAAGCCGTGATGGCAGGGCCAATGGTGACCACCGGAATGCAGCAAACCAGGAACAGCAGATTCAGGACAATAAGATCCCACACAACGCCCAGGGCGCGCATCATGGGGCTGTCCGGATTAAAAACGCCTCTCAATGAGTTCTCCTCCTTTTTTCAGGATGTAAATATTCACAAAAAACAGCGATTCAGATTGTGCACTATTCAATCTGTTATTTGATTGACAATGGTTCTGCGGCTGAATTATACTGATACTGGCATTATACTTTGCACCGCTAAAAATAGCAAGGTCATTTTGCAACATTCACCGGTAAGGAGCTTTGTATGAACCGGTTTCATCATGTCAGAATCAAGCTGGAAAGTTTTCTCAATAACTTAAGCCTGAAGAAAAAACTTAGATATCTTTATTTTTTATGTATTCTGATCCCCATATTTTTGACCGATATTGTAATTTTACATGCATTAACCAAGAACGAGCATGCCGAGCAGCTGCACCAGATGGAAAAAATAGCCAAATCAGTGCAGTCGATGCTTTCCGCCGCCACAGAAGATTCCGCGCTGATTTCTACCAGCCTGTATATGGATAGCTCCCTTCAGGATTTTGTGAGCCGGCAATATGCCAGTCCCCAGGACTATTTTTCAAGTTACCGAGAATACATCCACAATTCTTTGCTGCAGGGTGTTTCCCGGATCACAAATTCTGTCATACGGGTGTATGCAGACAATGAAACCCTGATAAACGGCAGTGAATTTGCACGGTTATCCACCGTTTCGCAGGAGCCCTGGTATCAGCAGTATACTGCGGATGGCTACAGCCCGCGGCTTCTTTTTTCTTATGATGAAACAGATGGGCGCCAGGTGTTGTTTTTACGTGGGATGAATGGCCTTTACAGCAATAAGGCGGAGCGCCTTTTGTGTATTGAAATCAATTACAGCACGCTGGACCGCGATTTCCAGAACATGGGGTATAACGATTCAGTTTATGTATGCAGCGGTAACCGGATTTTGCTTACGAACGCAATGCCCAATTATCGTTGGCAGCCTTATGACACATTCTCCCCGTCTGATTCGGTAGGCTTGTCCCAGCATTTTACCCTTTACGGGGAAGATCTGGACATCTATGTGATGGAACCAAGCGGCAACGTTTTAGCCCTGATTCGCCAAAACATCCATATCCTGATCCTGCTGCTGATCCTGAACATTATTCCCCCGCAGCTTTTGATGAATCTGCTGGAGAATTCCATTACTTCTCGTCTTTCCCGTCTGGAAAAAGTCTTCAACCAGATAGACAGCGACGTGTTGATCAAGATTTCCGGGCCAAGCGGTCAAGATGAGATCGGCAGTCTGATGGACAACTACAACCGCATGGCTGACCGGATGAACAGCCTGATTGACACCGCCTACCGATGCCGACTGAAAGAGCAGAAGATGGATATTGCCCGGCAGAACGCAGAGCTGATGGCTTTATACAGCCAAATCAATCCCCATTTTCTGTTCAACGCACTGGAAAGCATCCGTATGCACAGCATCCTGAAAAAAGAAGAAGAAACCGCCGATATGATACAGAAATTGGCCATAATGGTGCGCCAAAACGTGGATTGGTCCTCGGATTCCAATACCATTAAGCGTGAGCTGGCGTTTGTTGAAGCGTACCTGTCCTTGCAAAAATATCGCTTCGGGGAGCGCCTTTCGTATCAAATCAATGCGCAGGAAGATTGCCAGAACATCCTGGTTCCGAAATTGACCATTACCACCTTTGTGGAAAATGCCTGTGTGCACGGTATTGAAGCAAAATCTTTTCCCGGTTGGATTTTTGTACGCGTGTATACAGAAAACGATGCGCTTTGCATGGAAATTGAAGATACCGGTGGCGGTATGGACGAGGCCGAGGTAGAACGTATTCAAGACCGGATGCGCAACGCCAGCCTGAAAATGTTAAAAGAAAAAGGACGCGTAGGCATGGTGAACACCTGCCTGCGCATCCGCATGATGACGGAGGATACTGCACAGTTCTCGGTGGAAAGCGAGCCGGGCATTGGAACACTTGTTTCGATTCGGTTTCCTCTAAACAAAGCAATAAGGGCGGAGTGACATGTTAAAAGTTATTATCGTAGATGATGAGCAGTTTATTGCGCAAGGTTTGCAGGCGTTGATTGACTGGAACGCCGCAGGCTATGAAGTGGCTGCCGTTTTGTCTGACGGACAGGAGGCTTTGGAGTACATAAAAAAGTTACCCGTTGACCTTGTCATCACCGACGTTATGATGCCAAAAATGACCGGACTTGAATTACTGGAAACTGTTCGCCGGGAGAATCTTTCCAACGCCGGTTTCGTGATTCTGAGCGGATACAGTGAGTTTTCCTATGCTCAAAAAGCGCTGCGCTACGGGTGTATCGACTATCTTCTCAAACCGGTGGAAAAGCAAGATCTGTTATCCATTCTCAGCAAATACAATAACATCTCGCAAAACAGCAAAATGGAGGAGCAGTACGAACTGGCCTATCAGGCCCGGTGTTTGATCTCGTTGCTGTTCGGCAAATATGATCCCAACGGCGTGGATTATCTGCATAAGCATCTGGATTTTTCGGACGGCGTTCGTTACATTGAAATTTCCGCTTGCCATTCTTCGGACGGCGAAGATGACGATGATGAGAACCACTTCCGTATGGTGCAGCGTGACCTGTACCAAAGCTGTGTGCAAATTTTAGGCGAGGACCGGAGCCGGTGTTTCTGTGACGCTTCGTTGGATCGCGTTGGGTATGGGATTGCTTTTGTTTACAGCGGTGCGCTTGCCCGAAATGCCGGCTGTTCCGAAACACAGTATATCCAGGATTTTTATAAGAAATTGGGTGTTTCGACACAACACGAATTGCGATTTCTGGTTGGCAAAAAAGTGGACGATATCACCACTGTTTCTGAATCGTATGATACCGTCTGCGGGCTGAAAAACCTTTGCGCCTTCCGCCAGCCAAAATTGATCTATTATTACGAGGAAGAGTTATCGGTTCCGCAAGAAAGAGCCGTTTTGTGCAAAGATACCCTGGATCAGTTGATTACCGCCATTGAACTGAATGAGCAAGAACGCATCGGCTCCGAAATAGACGATTTGTTTGCCGAAATGCAGCAGCGTGGCGTACATGACAAAGATATCAACCTGAACTTAAATTATCTTTTGTTCCGGCTTATGCATCTTGCATCCAATTTGGACAACGAAGCCAACCAGAAGGAAATGCTGCAATTTATCAGCGCGCAGTCTTTCCGGGAAGGAATTTCCCGCGGGAGCCGACAGCATCTGTTCCGCTTTGCACGCGAGTATGCAGACTACCTTTCCCTTCTGCGAAAAAATATCTCCATCGATATTTTGGATTCTATCGACAAGGAAATCCAGGAACACTACTCGGAAAACCTGACGTTGCAGGGCTTGGGCAAAAAATACTATATCAACAGTGCATACTTAGGGCAAATCTTCCGCAAAAAATACGGACAGTCCTTTAAAAACTATTTGTGTTCTTACCGTATTAACGAAGCGTGCCGCCAGCTATTGTACACAAACAAGCAGATCGGCCGCATTGCCGAAGATGTGGGCTATAAAGATGTGGATTATTTCCTTTGCAAATTTATCGAGCTGAAAGGCTGTACGCCTTCCCATTTTCGGAAGAGCAAAACCGAGAAACCACATTCTGAATTTCCCGGGAAATAATTCACACCAGAATAATCATACACTTGCTTTTCGTTTTTTGCATTCTTAAAAAACAACGATAAGCCAAACAAAAGTGCAGGCATGTTGCCTTCCAAAATACTTCAAGGATGGGGAACTGCCTGTCTTTTTTGTATCATTGTTTCGCTGTTTAGCGCGATTTCCTCTTCCGTTGAATTTGCAAAGCTATAATTTTCAGGGGTTTTTACTGGAATTTGTCGGTTGTGTAAAACATTTTTGGTATATATACTTAAATCAGGGAAACCCGCAAGGGCGGAAAATCTATCTACAGGAGGCCAATTATGAAAGTAAAATTGTGGCGCCGCGCATTTGCGGCAAGTATGTCCGCGGTCATGCTGCTGGGCTTAACGGCATGTGGCGGCTCTAATGAATCGTCCGATGGGATCAAAACATTTACGATGTTTACCGCAATGCCCGGTTCCGAAATCAATGATGACAACGATGTTATGAACATCATTGCCGAAAAGACCGGTGCCAAACTGAAAGAGACCTGGCTGACCGGCCAGACCGACGCAGAAGCCATCGGCACAATCATCGCGGGCGGTGAGTATCCGGACTTCATCAATGGCGGCGATGCCATGATGTCTCTTTACGATGCAGGCGTCCTGGTGCCTTGGGATGATTACCTGGAAAAGTATCCCAACCTGAAAGAGATGTACACCGACAAAGAGTGGGACAACTTCCGCCAGGCGGACGGCAAAATCTATTGGGCCAACGTATTCCAGAACACCTATGGCGAAGATCGTGCCACCACCCATAACGATGAAGCCTTCTGGATTCAGGCGCGTGTTCTGGAATGGGCCGGTTACCCCGAAATCAAAACCCTGGACCAGTATTTCGATCTGCTGGAAAGCTATGCCGATGCCAACCCCACCATGGCAAACGGTACCAAGAACATTCCCTACACGGCACTTTGCGAAGACTGGCGCTATTTCTGCATCGAGAATGCACCCCAGTTCCTTGATGGGTATCCCAACGATGGCTCTGTCATTGTAGACAAGGATACGATGCAGGTGGTTGACTACAATACCACGCCTACTGCCAAGAGGTATTTCCAGAAATTGAACGAAGAATACCAGAAAGGCTACGTGGACGTAGAATTCGCCACCCAGACCTACGATGAATACATCGCCAAGCTTTCCACCGGCGCTGTGCTGGGCATGTGCGACCAGTGGTGGGACTTCGCGTACAATGTCAATGATGTTTTCAAACAGCAGGGTTTGGACGAGCAGGGCTGCAACTACGTTCCGCTGGGCCTGACCATTGACGAAGGAATGGAAAACCGCTGGCACACCTACGCCGATACCCTGAACAATTCCAGCGGCGTGGCCGTTACCACCAGCTGCTCCGATATTGACGCTGCATTTAAGTTTATGAACGATCTGCTGGATCAGGAAATCCACGATCTTCGCTTCTGGGGCGTTGAAGGTGAGGATTACCTGGTTGATGAAAACGGCCTGTATTACCGCACCGATGAAATGCGGACGAAATGCGCGGATCCCACCTACAAGGCCTCACACCTGTGCAGCTATTCCTACATGCCGCAGTGGCTGGGCACCAGCCGGGACGGCAAGAACGCCATGAAGTCCGAGCAGCAGACAAGCGAATTCATGGACGGCCTGTCCACCCCCCTGCAGAAAGTGTTTGCTGCCTACGGCGTAGACAGCTACGTCGATATGATCGGTTCTGTGAAAGAAGAAGAGGGCCCCTGGTTCCCGATGTATTCTTACTCCGGTTCAATGACTACCGCAACCCCCGGTGGTGTTGCCTGGGTCAAGATGGGCGAAGTCAAACACGAATGGCTGCCCAAAGTTGTTATGGCGCCTGATTTTGAAAGCACCTGGAATCAATACATGACTGCGTACAACGCAGCCAATCCGCAGGATTTCTTGGCAGAAATGCAAACTGAGCTTGAGCGCCGTGCCGGTCTTTGATGCCCGTTATTGCAGGCGACATAGACGTTGACACATACAAGTGGCCACGGTTGCACGGTGTAGCTGTGGCCACTTTTTTATGAAATGCATTCAACCCGCAAGCTCCTTAAACGTTAGTTTGCAACACATGATTCGCCATACACGTTCCTTAGGAGGACTCTCCAATGAAAAATCCATCAAAGCGTATTACATGGAAAGAGATTTCACGCCAGAAATTTCTGATGGTCTGTGCGGCTATCTTTTTTGTATACGGCATCGTATTTTATTATGTTCCACTGGCAGGCTGGGTAATGGCCTTTCAGGACTACAAACCCAAAGACGGCCTCTTCGGATCTAAATTCGTAGGACTGGCAAAGTTTAAATTCCTGTTCTCTGACGACGTCTTTTTGCGTGATATCCGTAACACTCTGGCCATGGGCGTTCTCAATCTGGTGACCACCTTTTTAATGGCCATTATCTTCGCCATCCTGCTGAACGAAGTACGCAACATGTTCGGCAAAAAGCTTGTTCAAACGGTTTCCTATCTGCCCCACTTCCTTTCCTGGATCGTTGTCACCGGTATTCTGCACGATGCGCTGTCTTCCACCGGTATCATCAATGAGATGCTGGTGAACCTGGGCATTCTGAATTCGCCCATCAACTTCTTCGCCAATCCGGGTTATTTTTGGCCAATCGTTGCATTTGCCAATGTTTGGAAGGAAACCGGCTGGAATGCCATTGTCTACCTGGCCGCCATTACCTCCATCGATCCCAGCCTGTATGAGGCAGCCACTTTGGATGGTGCCGGCCGGTGGGGCAAAATCTGGCACGTCACGCTTCCTGGCATCAAGTCCACCATTATGATTCTGCTGATCATGAATATTGGCAACGTATTGAATGCAGGCTTTGAAGTCCAGTATCTGCTTGGCAACGGCCTGGTCAAGAGTGTTTCGGAAACCATTGATATCTACACCTTGACTTGGGGCATCAGCCAGAACGATTATTCTTTGGGTACTGCAGCCGGTATCTTCAAGAGCGTCGTTGCAATTATTCTGATTCTCGGCGCAAACTGGATTGCCAAACGTGCCGGTGAAGACAGATTGTTCTAAGGGGAGGGTACACATGAAAATCAAATCATCCACCATGGACAAAGTCTTTGTTACCTTCAATACCATTTTCCTGGTTTTGTTCGTCACCATTACGCTGTATCCTGTTCTGAACACGGTGGCGCTTTCTTTCAACGACGGTATCGACGCCGTACGCGGTGGCATCCATCTGTGGCCGCGCATCTTTACGCTCTCGAACTATAAAACGGTTCTGCATCAGCAGAACATTCTCACCGGTGCAGTGGTTTCGGTGGCCAGAACTGTGTTGGGAACCATCTTCTCCCTGGTAACGAACGCACTTTTGGCCTACATCATCAGCCGCAAACGCTTTTTGTTCCGTTCCCAGCTGTCTTTGTTCTGGGTCATCACCATGTACGTGAACGGCGGTATGATCCCCACCTTGGTTTTGTACCGCAACATGAACCTGACCAACTCTTTCTGGGTATACGTCATTCCGGGCATGGTCAGCGCATTTAACGTTCTGGTTATGCGCACTTTCATGGAAGGTCTGCCCAGCGCGCTGGAAGAATCCGCCATGATTGACGGTGCCAACGATTTCACCATCTTTACCCGTATCATCTCGCCCCTGTGCAAGCCGGTGTATGCCACCGTCGCCCTGTTCGTAGCTGTCGGACAGTGGAACTCCTGGTTCGATGCTATGTTGTACAACCGGATGAACACCCAGTATACGACCCTGCAATATGAGTTGATGAAGCTTCTTTCCTCTGTCATGCAGCAAAGCGGCAGTGCCACCACCGGCGGCAACACCGCTACCGCAGCCGTCACGCCGGTTACCGTGCGTTCCGCCGCTACTGTGGTGACAATGCTTCCCATCATTCTGCTTTATCCCTTCCTGCAAAGATACTTTGTATCCGGCATGACCATTGGCAGTGTAAAAGAGTAAAATCCTTTTCCTGCCATCCGCCCCTGTTTTCCAGTGCCTGTAATCTGAAAAGTCAGTTCGGCGGCACCCTCTAATAGCTATGGCCGCTGCATCTGTTTTTCCTCTTGGATGCAGCGGCCATAACTCTATATTTTTGCATGCAGAATATCACCCCTTTATACCTGGAGGTTTTCTATGCTTTCCGTTAAAAATCCTATCATGACAGGCTTCTTTCCCGACCCTTCGATTTGCCGGGTAGGGAACAAATTCTATACGGTTCATTCGACATTTGCGTATTTTCCCGGCGTGCCGGTTTTTGAGAGCGAAGATCTTGTCCACTGGAATTTGATCAGCAATGTGCTCGATCGTGATTCTCAGGTTCCTTTGTCCGGCTGTCAGCATTCCGAGGGGATTTTTGCCCCTACCATTCGTTACCATAAGGGCACCTGGTATATGATTACCACCAACGTGTCCGACCAAGGAAATTTTATCGTCACTGCAAAAGATCCGCGCGGCCCTTGGTCCGAGCCTTACTATTTGGGTGAGTCTACCGGCGGCATTGATCCCAGTCTCTTTTTTGACGATGACGGTACCTGCTATTATATCGGCCAACGGCCGCGTTCTGCCGGGTACCGCTACAATGGCGACTGCGAAATTTGGATTCAAACTCTGGATCTGGACACGATGAAGTTAAAGCCCGATGCCACCATTGTACTTACCGGATTCCAGCGCAAAGCCATTTGGCCGGAGGGACCTCACCTGTACAAAAAGGACGGTTACTATTACATTTTGCATGCGGAAAGCGGTACTTCCATCCACCACAGCGTCATGATCGCGCGCAGCAAAAATGTGTTTGGTCCCTACGAGTACTGCCCCTGCAACCCCATTCTGACGCATCGCCATTTGGGTGCTCAATATCCTGTTACCTGCGTCGGTCATGCCGACTTAGTGGATGACGGAAACGGCAACTGGTATATGGTTGTATTGGCTTGCCGGCCGAACCAAGGATACACGTTGTTGGGGCGTGAAACCTTTTTGGCAAAGGTCACCTGGGAAGATGGTTGGCCGGTTGTAAATGCGGGGGTCGGTCATCTTGAAGAAGTAGTCACGCTGCCTTACGAGGGGCAGCCTTCTGACGACGTACCCCAATGTAAAACCTATACGTTTGATACACCTTCTCTGCCGCTGGAATTGCTGACTTTGCGCAATCACCGCGATCACGAACTGGAACTGCACGCAGAAGAGCATATTGTTCGTCTTTTCCATCGTTGCGACAGCTTGAAGGATTGCGGTGAGCCTGCATACCTCGCGCTGCGTCAGCAACACTGGAATTGCGAATTTGAAACCAGCTTTATCCCGCATTTCTGCAAAGAGAGTGATTGCGCCGGTATTGCCATGGTTCAAAGCAACGAAAACCATCTGCGGGCAGAGTGCTATCCCCAGGATTCGGGGGTCAAACTTGTTGTTTCTCTTTGCAAAGATGGTGAAGACAGCTGTTTGGCGCAAATGGATCTGCCGGCTGCACTCCCCATTAAACTGAAGTTGCGCGTAGAAGGGCTTGTGGCCAGTGTTCTTTACCAAAGCAATAGTGAATGGAAACCGGTTATCTCCGACATTGATCTGCGCTCTTTAAGCACGGAACATGCCGGCGGTTTTGTCGGCTGTACACTGGGGTTATACGCTTCCGGCAATGGAGAGGACGCTGGTGGTTATTCTGATTTTGAAAGAATGACCTATCGCGAACTTCCCACCAATTAATCCTTAATCCTTCACGAATCATTCGGTAGCGGCTGCCAAATGGGAAGAGAATGTCCAGCCGGCGAGGAGCCCGCCCACAAATAAAAAGCCATACGAATCCGCGAAAAGCCCAGCGGATGTGGGTGTTTGGAAACCGAATCTCCCGGATCGATACCTGCGTAACCCGTCCATACTCTTCCCTATCGCAAATACAAAAAGCAGACCCTTGGACTCACGGGTCTGCTTTTTGTATGCACGATTCATTTACAAAACGAAACGCTTGATTGCTCCGCAACACAATAGGCTTATAGTTTTCAACTCATCTTTTTCAAAGTTGTACAGAGACGTCGGTATTTTCTCCGGTCAATCCAATATACCTTGCATGGGAATACGATGCATTGCGTGATGCCCGGAGGGCTGTGTAACGTCGTTTTTGCTTCTTGTAAATCCCCTTTGTCATCTGGCACTGAAACGTGCTGTATGGTGCCTTAAAATCGATCCTGTGGCATGGCCGGAATTGATTCGAGAAGAAGTGTTTATGGTTACACAGTTCAGACATAAACGTCTGATGGGCAAACTGTTCATCCTGCATGGCGATTCGCATTTCGTCGGAATTCTGGTCGATGACATTGCGGAGATTGCCAAGACGTTCCTTCAGACAGAATCCACTGGCAGAGACCCCGATAATCTTCTGAGATGGATCATCTCGCACTTTTTGAGCAATGTTTTTGCTGGTGTTCCCAACGAAAATAAAATCCGCAGAAAAGGCTGCACGCAACGATCCAGGTAATAGGATTGGTTAGACAAATACACCAGAAACCGAAAGGTTGAAGCAGAAAATGAATGCACAAAAAACGGCAAAGAAGCTCGGCCACGCCACCAATTATGGTGATAAGGCCGTTCCCGAGCCCAACCAAAGCATTGCGGAACAGAAAAATCCATGCCAAAAATAAAAGGAACCACACGCTTGTGTAGAGATATTGCAGTGCATAATGTACCATTTCGGGCGAGGGATCACTCAAAAATATCCGCAGAATGGCTTTGGAGGCAATTCCATACAAAGCCATACCCAGAATTGCAGCACCAAGGGAAAGGAGCATCGTGCTGCGTACACCAACAAAAATGCGTTTTGTTTTCCTGGCTCCTATGTTTTGTGCGCAATACGTAGAAATGCCCGAGCCCAGTGCGATCATAGGTTGCATCACCAAGGATTCAAGCTTAGAAGCGGCAGTATAGGCCGCCATTACGGAAGAACCGAATTGATTGATGCCGCTCTGCAGAATCATAATTCCAAACGCAGTAACGGTTTGGTTTAAAGCCATGGGAATGCCGCTTTGTATCATACACAGAATCCGATAAGGATCGGGGTACAGATCGCGGATACTGAGACGTAGATTGTTGTAGTTGTGAAACATGTACCAAAAGCATAGCAGTGCAGAAATTCCCTGTGACAACACCGTTGCCCAAGCGGCGCCTGCAGTTCCCATATGTAGTGTCGCGATAAAAAATATATCCAAAACAATATTCAAGAATGACGACAAAATGAGGAAATATAAAGGTGTGCGGCTGTCACCCAAAGAGCGAAGGATACTGGCTGCAATATTGTAGGCCATCGTGCACAGGATACCGCCAAAGATGACGCGAAGATATTCGTGTGCGTAGAGGAGTACGTTCGAAGGGGTGTGCAACGCTAACAGAATCTGGCGGCTAAAAGAAACGGTAGGAATAGTGAGGATAATTGAAAACACCACTGTGAGCAAGAGCGCTGTGCCAACTACCTTCTTTAGTTCGTTCAGACGGTGCCCGCCAAATGCCTGTGAGACTAAAATACCGCAGCCCTGGGTAAGGCCGGAAGCAAAGCCAATTACAAGATATACAGTGCTTCCGGTCGCCCCCACGGCAGCAAGGGCGTCTTCACCCAAAAATTGCCCGACAATGATCGTATCGGCCATGTTATATATTTGCTGGAATAGGGTTCCAAGCAAGACGGGTACGGAGAAAAAGAAGATGGTTTTGGTGGGGCTGCCTACGGTCATATCTTTTGTCTTGTTCATGGCGTAATCCTCGGATCAATCCCAAACTCTGTGTGATCCACATTCAGGGTGCAAATAGAGCAAAAATTATTCGAGGCGGCATCAAGCTTGTCCGGCTGCCGTCTCGTTGGCATCATAACACCGAGGGGGGTGGATGTCAAGGGGGGAAAATATAGTTCATTTCACCCTTGACTTCTGACCCCGACAGCATTATTGAGCATTGATGATTTGGTACGAACCAACACCAGAAATCACTCCTTTTAGGCTACGCTTTGGCCCACAATAAAGCTCCCAACTGCTAGGCAGCCAGGTTTTTCGTTCTGGGTCAAATTGTTTTGAAACAAAAAAGAGAAGGCTTGCGCCTTCCCTTTACAACTGCATATTACCATGCAACAAGTCTACACCAACACCTTTACACAAATAACCTGCCTTTGCGTTTTTATTTTAGCAGTTTACTTGATGTAGATTAAGTACAAGTTTTTGAAGTCAAGAATTACTTCGGTCTTTTCGTCATCGTAAGGAGAAACATCGAAGCCATCTACGATTTTCAAAAGTTCTTGTAACAGCTTGTGTTTTGATTCATCATTCTAGGTGCTGAAATAACTGGAAAAGGCGCAAGGGCAAAGTATATTCCAATGGACAGAGTTATAACACATCACAAACACGCACGCGTACGATTCTTAACGCGCGCGTGTTTTTTGACGCGTTCTATGTGTGCTATGCCTCTTGACAACCATCTGACCACTCTTTTCTCCCTAGCCGGTTTTATTTGCCGTTTTTCACGCTCCAACGTTTTATTACAACCACCATAAACAGCGCCGGAAGTTGTGCACACCACACAATTTCCGGCGCTGGTTCATTGTATTTTCCTGGCTGTCACATTTTTCCCTTCTCGGCAGCCTGCAAAACACCGTCCAGCTTGGCGGATTTTAGTTCCGATTTTCATGATACAGCGCTGCCTCCATTTTGTAGACACATTCGAAGCCCTGATATACTATATTCGCTGGTATAAACTAAAAAAGGGAGGCCCGACGCTAAGTGTCGATTCTCCCAATATAGATCAACATAAGAAAAGCGCCCTGCTTTGCAGCAAGGCGCTTTCTGGTGCACCATCGGGGACTCTCCCGCGCTCTAAAAACGCCCCACTGGGGCGTTTTTGCCCGCCGGACCGGCGGCGGGCCCGAGCTGTTCTCGTCACCCGATGGTGCACCAGATTGAACCTTCTTTGAAAGATTGCAATAAAAAACGCGCTGCAATTTCTTGCAACGCGTACTTTGGTGCACCATCGGGGACTCGAACCCAGGACCCACTGATTAAGAGTCAGTTGCTCAAGTAGCAAGTTCTCGTGGTGTAGAAGATTCTATTACTCCAACCGATTCTGGTTTTTATATATACAGTTTCAAGCTATGCTGCTTTTACAAAAAGAGACCGCATCCTTAATGACTTTCTCATCAAGGATGCGGTCATTGTAATATCAGCTTCTTAGTTGCTCCTTGTATTTAGCGCGGTCCGCTTCCGGCACTTTAAGCGCATCCATCGCTTTGTCGGAGGTCACGCCCAGTGTTTCCATAAGGTTGCGAATTGCCGTAAGCATCGCTCGGTTTTCACCTTGCTGCAGCCCCTTCGCCACACCTTTTTCCATTGCTCTTTCAGCAACACCTTGACTCAAATTGCACATATACCGCACCTCACTTTCCAGTGTTTGTGTCATCGGAACTTGAAATTCCGTTTCCAGGATTTCTTTCTTCGTTTCCGGGCTCTTTTCTTCAGAAAGAAGCACCTCCAAGAATTTCAGCAGTCCGCCGTAGTTCTTATCGTCCTCATCGCCCAAACAAATCATTACGGCGCTCATCAGATCGTAGTTTCGTACCTGCTCAGCCGCCTCACCAATGATATGCTTTTCCTGTATGGAATACTGCGTAATGGTGTTTCTTCTGTTCTTCGGCGGGTTCATACATACCCAAATCGAGTACACTTTCTTGATTTTTCCGTACTCACCTTTGGTAAATTCTGTGCCGTACTGCGCCGAAATCATTCTGCTGCAATAATAGATAGCACGCTTCAGCAGCGGATACCCCGCATTGTAGCGGTTCTGCGCCTCCACATTCAGAATCAGACCAATCAAGCCATCCTCGCTCGGTGCTGTGGCGTAGAATCGGACATCGTAGCGGATTGTTCCTTCGGTTAAGGTTGCATCTTCAGTGTTGATTCCATGGATAGCCGGATTTACACGGTTGTTTTCATCAATATTAACGCCTACCGCGCCAATCTGCGGTTCACCTTCGATGTACTTCTCGGCAATATCCTTGGTGGTACAATCGCGGTATTCCGGGACACATTCTTTCATGATGACGGCCAGAATACTCTTGTTGGCCAGCAGGCGCTTGACACCCTCGTCGTAGCGGGCATCTACATCTGCTTGGGAGATGGTCTGCGCCAGATAATTTTCTTCCTGCTGCATGGGGTAAGCGCCTCCTTTCCTTGCCTTTATTATACGCTGTTTCTTTACTTTTTGCAATAGTGCCGTCCATAGCACAAAAAGCGGACTGTCCACTGTGATACAAACCTTGAACAGTCCGCCTTTTCTGTTATGCACCGATTTCTGCACTGCAGTCTGTATCTAGTGAGCAATCCAGAAACTGTTGATATTCCATGTTCAGTTTTATAGTAACTTGGTATTTTCTTCCAACCTCTACCCTATCAATCAGATGGCTCAGTATCATCCGCTTCATTTCCAGCGGGGCAGCATCAAATTCTTCTGCCCAACCTCTGAAATCGTCATAGTAAGTACGTAGTTTCCGAATCTCAGCCGCTTCGTTTAACCTCGCATTTCGTGGTTCGGCATATTCAGCCTTGGCATCATCCAATTCCTGTTGGTATCGGCGGATTTGCTTGGCAATCATGTCTTCGGTAAAATTGCTCGTTCCGTCAAGGCACTTTAGAATCTGTCTCTTATACACATCTGACGCTGCCGACGAATAGCCTT
>ERZ1027064.532-NODE-532-length-15974-cov-8.066838_pt1 | contig 15974 bp, 10 predicted proteins | sample MGYA00519422_ERZ1027064 | MGnify/ENA primary metagenome ERZ1027064 (study PRJEB26926, sample SAMN06164492) | human gut metagenome | biome: ENVO:00009003; feature: ENVO:2100002; material: ENVO:00002003 | host: Homo sapiens | place: USA | collected 2012 ... | reverse complement strand
CGATAGTCGCCGCCCACATTCAGTGTTCCTTTGTTGCAGTACATGGTGCCCCCGGACTGCAGGAAATTCTCTGTAACCGTCAGGGTCCCACCGTTCAGATTAATCGTGCTTCCGGTTTCCAGCAACAAACTTCCAATTACTTTCAGCGTATGTCCGTTCAATTCCAGTGTTTTGGAACTTACCCTTAATTCGTTTCCGTGAATGACCAAGTCGTGCTGCATAGGACTGGTCATAGAGATATAGCCCTTCCAATGCAGCTCTGTATTGGGCCCGGCCTCCAGTTCGTTAAAGAAGCTGCTGCTATTCTGGAAGCTAACAGTTTGGACGCCCTGACCATCCAGCACCACCTTGTGGGTTCCGCTGGCAGCAAAGTTATCTCCCCAGCCGTTATGGTTCAGCTGTGTGAAGTCTCCCTTAACCGTCATGATGCCTGCGGTCAATATACTGCTGGAATTACCGTTGCCCTGCGTCACAAAGCTGCCGCCGACATTGATGCGATCCGGCTCCTTGCTCATCTTCAAAACGCCGTAGGAAAGATTATAGATGACCTCACCGTCATCATTCGTAGTTGCCGACTGAATGCGATAGTCGCCGCCCACATTCAGTGTTCCTTTGTTGCAGTACATGGTGCCCCCGGGCTGCAGGAGGTCACCTTTGACTGTCAGAGTACCAGCATTGAGGTTTGCTGTACCGCCTGACACGGTCATGCTGCCATGTGTCAGCAGGACATGGCCGTTCAGGTCCAACGTCCCGCTTTTGAATATTACATCGCCAAAGGTCTCCACATCACCTGCCAGCGTGGTATCTTTTGTAACCACAAAATCCGCATACAGTTGAGACCCGCTTTCCACTTGCTGCAGATAGGCGGCGTTCTGCTCCTCTGTAATCAAGGGAATTACTGGCTCCATTCCGCTGTCTGTCACAGCTTTCTGATCAATTTCAGATAGCACATCATAGTAGCTGGACTGGGCAATCTGCTCACTGTACTCCAACGCATAGCGAATGCTCTTTTTCAGAGCCTCCGCATCACTGACCAACCGACCATAGTCTTCATCTGTGATGCTGGGCCACAGCTCATTGAGGGTCCCCTTCATATGGTTTGCCTCGATGTACTTCACATAGCCGTCTACGCCCTCTAAATACAATTTGTATAGCATTTTACACCCGGCAATAAATCGGCGGGCGTTCTCCGTCGTAGGGCTAGAGTTAAAGGCGTTTTCATATACTTTTACGCGTGCCTGAAGAAGCGTTTCCAACTCATACAAGGCATTCAGACAATAATAGTTTTCGATGACCTTATCTGTGTTGAACAGCGCCGAGCAGGTAAGCTTGCCAATGGCTTGCCCCGCCTGAACACTTAGGCCATAGGCTCCAGCCCCTTTGACAACGGCTGACTGTATTTTTTTCACACCCAATTTCAACAGCTCTTGTGCTGTCGTCTTTCCAACCAGGAATGCCCGCACTTCGTCTGCGGTCAACGACCCATCGGTGAGTTTGCCCATTTCCTTCAAAGCAATCTGTAATCCGGGTGCCGATGCAACAGATGTAGTGGAGTTGGTCGCCATATCCTTAAACACTGCCGAAACCTCTACAGGGGTGCGCAGGATCGCCTCAGCCTGTGTCATATGCTCCAGCAGTTCAAAAACCGTTTTGTAGTAAGACATTAATGTCTCAATGTCATCGAACAGCTCGCAAATGTTCTTTAGTTCGGGTAGTGAGCCGAGCTGCTTGGCGAGAGCGGCTTTGCCTTCCGCCGTTTCAGGTATTGCGGTAGACTTGTCCAACACACTCCCATCGGTAACAACACTATCCATCAACTTGCAGAGTTTTTTCCATGCAGACGCACCTAATTGCTTGGAATTCGTATTCCATGAAGAAAGTGCATCGGACATGGTTTCAGAGAAGTCACCGACAATATTTTCGGAGCTTTCATCCAAAATTAAGTTATACAGATATGCCTCATAATAACCCAGTTCTTTGTCAGCATAGTCCAACGTTCCCTTCAAGTCGAAGGTTGCCGTGCGCCAGGCAAGTAGGAGACTATTAAATGTGAAACTATTTCTCCTGTGCTGAATCGGAGAACGGTAAGGACTGACATAATCAGTTATGTAGTATTGGTAACTACTATAGTGAATCATGTACCACGCTGTATACACATCCTTCCCCTTGAGGGCCATATCCTGGTGTTTTGTATCTGTTGCTGCCCATGTCGATGACAGCAGTAGTGTTGCCACCATTATAATTCCGAGAAGCAAGCTACAAATTCTTCTATTCATATGCATCTCCTATTTCTGATTTGATATTCATTTGGCGTATAAAGACTCAACAAATCCACGCGAAAAGATTACTTCAAGCTGATCGCCGCACCGGCAAGCCGGTTCTCACCGGTGCGGCGGAGATGCTCACCACTTCACGGAGGCGCTGTTGGTGACGGCAGAGAGGATCTGCCGGGCTTCCATGGCGCTGATCTTCCCGTCGCCGTTGAGGTCAGCACACAGCATTTGCAGAGCGTCCAGGCTGTCGGCGCGGGTAACGGCGGTCATGACCCGCCGGGCCTCCTTGGCCGTAAGCTTGCCGTCGCCGTCCAGGTCGCCGCGCACTGCCACAGTGACCTCCGACACGCCCTCAGGCAGGGTATAGCTGTAGCTGCCGTCGGCGTTGGCGGTGGGAGTCAGGCGGACGTAGTTCCCATCCGCATCCTTATACGCTGCCACGCAGGCTCGGTCACAGGTCACCGTCAGCGTCTGCCCATCCACCCGGCACGTCGGTGCGTTGTCCCCACCGATGGGATTCACGACTACCGCGGAGGCCTCTGCCCGGATGCCCGTAACCTTGAAGCCCCACTCGCTGCCGGAACCGTCGCTGTTTATCTGAATCTTCACCGTATCACCGGGGACCGTGACAGTGGTTCCGGCCAGCTCTGTGCCGGTGTATTTACCGACCTGCTGCCCGTTTCCGTCATAAATGTACAAATAGTCGAAGCCGTCCTCCATGCAGGTCCGCTCATCGAAGGTCACATACAGCTTCTGTGCCCCGGGGCTGGTGTACAGCCAGACATCCGTGCAGCTGCCCGGATAATCGTGGGGACTCTCCATCTGCTCCGGCTGAGTGCAGATGTAAGCAGTATTGCTGACAGTAACCTGGCAGGTCCTCGTCACGCCGCTGCCGTCCAGCGCAGCGGCTGTAACGGTAGCCGTACCTTTTTTCAGTGCTGTTACCAGACCATTTTCATCCACGGACGCCACGGTGGGATCGGAGCTGGTCCACTGGACCCGTTGGTCGGCGGCATTGGAGGGATACACGCTGGCCTGAAGCTGGAAGGTATCCGTTGCCTCCATCGTCAGCGAGGACCGGTTCAGGGAAATGCTGGTCACAGGCTGCAGCACCGTTACCTTGCAGCTGGCGCTGGCCTTGCCCACGCTGACCTTGATGGTGGCGGTGCCCACGCCCACGGCCTTTACCAGGCCGGTATCGCTGACCGTCACCACAGCGGTGTCACTGCTTTTCCAAACTACCTCGTCGGTGAAATCCTCCGGCGTTACCGTCAGCGTCAGCTGGCCGGAGGCGCCCTTGTTCAGGGTCAGGGCCGTCTGGTCCAGGCTGGCGGAGGTGGCAGAGACCTGCCGGTTCACGAATTTGATGCTGTTGGTATTGGCGAAGGTCTCGGCATACGTTCCGGCCACGCCGTAAATTGTCAGCTTGTCCGGGTAGCTGAAAGCGTTGACGGAAATGCTGGTGACGCTGCGGGGGATGGTAATGGAGCTGAACTTGACAGAATCCTTGAAGGCGTTGTCCTTGATGGCTGTCACGCGCCGGGGCACCGTCAGCTGCTCCAGTGCGTCGCAGTGCCGGAAAGCGGAGGCGGGGATGGTCGTGATGCCGGCGCCCAGCTTTACATCCGTCAGAGCGTCGCAGTCGTAGAACACGGAATCGCCCAGCAACGTCACGCTGTCGGGGATGGTGATTTTCGTAAGCCCGTCGCAGTCGTAAAACGCCTGATAACCCACAGAGGTAACCGTGGCCGGGATGTCCATTTCCGTGATGGCGTCGCAATTGTAGAACGCATTAGACTCGATGAGCTCCGGTGCCTTGCTCCATACGATCTCCTTCAGCGCGGTGCAGTTTTTGAATGCACTGTCCCGGATGTTCTTCACAGACTCCGGCAGCACCAGCTTCTCCAGCGCCGTGCAGCCCGCAAAGGTGGAGGCCGGGATCGATTCCCAAGCGTTGGGCAGAGTCACATCCGTAAGGCTGGTGCAGTTGGCAAAGACAGATTTGCCCATATAAGTCACGGAATCGGGAATCTTGATGGAGGTTAGGCTGGTACAGGCGGAAAAAGCGGACTCCTCAATTTTTGCAGTTGTATCCGGAATGAAAACTGAAACAACGCCACTGTTACGGAAAGCACAAAATCCAATATTTGTCACACTATTAGGAATAGTAATACTTAATTCCGCATTACAGCCATCCAGAATGCAATCTGGAAGCCTTTTTATACCCGGCTCAAACTCAACAGATTCAAGGTTTAAACATCCATAAAATGGGCCTCTGTTTCCTGCTTTTGTTACTGTTTTGGGGATAGATATTGAAATTAGTCCTGTGCAGTCGCTGAATGCACTTGCACCCAAGGCTTGAAGATTTTTCGGAAGATTGACAGCAGATAGATTGGGACAATTCATGAAAGCAGACTCTCCTATGTTAGTTACGCTATCCGGGATAATCACTGAAGAGAGTCCACTGTCACTAAACGCACACCATCCAATCTCTGTTACACTATTAGGGATTGTAATATCCATTCTTGCACCACAATCACGGAAAAGGCAATCTGGAATTCTCGTGATTCCATGCTCTATCTCAACGGATTCAAGGTTTGAGCATCCACTAAATGGGCCACTGTTTCCTGACCCTGTTAGGCTTTTGGGAATAAAAATCGATGTTAGTTCTGTGCACTTGTAGAAGGCAAGGCTATCCAAGAAAACAATATTGTCTGACAGCTTAATCGAAGCAAGACCACTTTCTCCGAAAGCAGACCATCCAACTTCGGTAACACTGTCTGGAAGAACAGTTCTAATTTTCCCATCACAGTTGCGAAAGATGTAGTCGGGGATCCTTGTAATTCCTTGTTCGAACTCGACAAATTGAAGGTTAGAACAACCCGAAAACGGTCCATGAGCACCGACCTTTGTCATAGCTTTGGGAATATAAATTGTTGTTAAACCCCTGCAATCACTGAAGGCACCTGAGTCCAGAAATTCAAGGTTTTCCGGTAGCTTGATAGAGGTTAACCCCGTACGATAAAATGCATACCATCCAATACTGGTTACGCTATCTGGAACAACCACAGCCGTCAGCGCTGTATTCTTCTCAAATGCTTTGTCACCAATCGCCACCACGGTATGCCCATCGATGGTCTCGGGGATGGACAGCGCCGAGACGTTGCCGCTGTAGCCGGTAATCGTAGCATTGCCGTCATCATCCACGGTGTATGTATAGGTCGGCATATTCACCACATCGCGTCGGCCGTCATTGTAATAACGGGAGTTGATGGGAGTGAAATAACGTCCGAATACCCCGGTGGTGTCGCAGGTACAGGAGGGAACCTGAACATTGTCCTCAAAGTGGGAGACGGTGCGGATGGGGCTGTTTCTCCGGCTCCAGATATCTATCTGTTTGCTGTAGGACTTATTGATCTTCCAGCAGGAAACACCCACGTTAAGTCCAACATTTGCGTACAGCCAGGAGTCTGTACCCACACACAAATCCGGATACTCCGGTTCGCTGTGGGGAACTACCATGTAATTGCACTGAGCTCCGATCCTGGCGTAAATGGTGCCGTGAATGAACTCAAGGTTGGTAATATTGGCGGCAACCTTTAATCCCGCATGCACGTTGAAATTCGCGGCCAGAGAAAAACTTTCTTTGCTGAAATTCGCAATGGCGCGGAAGCCGTCCATGCTGGAATAGGAAACGCCCATGCTGAAGCTGCAGCCATAGCTCAAGGTAATCGTGCCATCCACACCAATATCGGCCGTAATGGTGATGCTGCCGAAAAATCCTACGGGGACATATCCCAACTCAATAGAAGCGGGGGCAGAGAAAGGAATAGTGCTGGAAATTGAGGCCTCTCCGTTAAGAATAACGCGGGCAGATACAGGCGTAGTCGGCCCGCCGGAAAGGCCATAGTCCAGGGACAGCTCGGAAAGGGTCGCCGATACCGCAACACCACTAATCGTTTTGTTCAAAACAATATCCTTGATGTGCTTTGTCGCTCGGGCAGCTTGTGTGCGGTCAGTTGTCTCCGACCCATCTGAGAAGATATACGCAATGTCTACACCATCAGCCGGTTCAAAATCCGCCAGGTCGCCCTGTACCCGGCCCTCCGCGTCAGCACTGCTCAGAATGCTGTCAAGAGCGACCTTCTCCACGGTAAGCACCGATGTCTGTCCGTCTTCGCGGATACTGACCGCTTTATAGCCCTTCGGGAACCCGCCCCGATAGATTACAAATGTTGTTCCCACCTTCACAGCAGCGGGAAGGTTCACAACGGTGATAGTACCGTCCTCGTTGATTTCCACAGGCGTGGACTCAGGGATTTCCACAACACCGCTTTCGTATGTAAAGGAATTGTTATGACCAACGTCGACTTTATCTCCGGCAATCACCGCCGCGGCGTCCTTGAGCATGGCGGTAGCCTCGGTGGAGGTCAGGGTCTGCTGGGGCAGGACCTTGCCGTCCTGCAGGGCGAACCAGCCGCGGTTCACGGCCACCTGCAGGTCATCCGGATAGCTGACCTCGGCGGATTCGGCGTAGGTATATTCCGCTCCCTGGTCCAACTGGAAGCCCAGGCAGAAATTCAGCGTGTGGGCTGCAAATTCGCGGGTAGCGGGCTGGTCGGGTTCAAATGCTGATCCGGCCTCCAGATCAATGACACCGAACTCCACCGCTACCAGCAGGTCGCGGTAGCCTGCGGACGTCTCCTCCATGTCGCTGTAATAGTTGTCAGGGTAGTTGTCCTCCTCCACGGTCATGTCAAAGGCCTTGACCAACTGCCGCACCCATTCGATGCGGCTTACCGGCTTTTCCTCAGCCATGACCTGCGGCACCAGTAGCGCTCCTACGCTGCACAGTACCAGCATGAGTGCGATGAGCTTTTGTTTCATGTGATATCTCTCCTTTTTTCATGGCGTAGCGCTATGTATTTCGAAATGCTATGTATTATTGCTATTTATATACAAATCATCATTTTTTGAATGTGCAACCGCGGAGAGCAAAGTACAGGTTAGTGACCACCACTTTTTTAAGCAAGAATTTTGGTATATGCTTGAAACTGGCAGCTTCCAATGGTATAATTACATAAGCTAGAGTGGGCTCTACGACAAACGTCTCTATACTTAGCGGCTGGATAAAATTCTGTACTTTATTTACCGCCATTCACTACATTTCGCCCAGCTCTGAAATGTCTGATGGGTAATACCGAGGCATTTTGCCGCTGCTCTTGCGGATAATTCGCCGCTTTGCCACGCTTTCAAAACCGCCGGATATTCCGGCGGTTTTTCTTTTGGCCTCCGCCCAAACCGTACGCCCCGGGCCTTGGCCGCCGCAATTCCCTCTGCCTGCCGCTTGCGGATCATCTCCCGCTCTGTCTGCGCCACATAGGATAAAATTTGTAGCACCAAGTCGGCGATGAAGGTGCCTGTCAGGTCTTGTCCCTGAGCCCGCGTATCCAGCAGAGGCATGTCCAGAACGACGATGTCCACCCGCTTTTCCTTGGTGATGACCCGCCACTGCTCCAGAATCTCCCCATAGTTGCGGCCCAGCCGATCGATACTCTGAATGACCAGCAGATCGCCGGGGCGTAGCTTTTTTACGAGACGCTTATATCGGGGGCGGTCAAAGTCTCTTCCGGATTGCTTGTCCACATAAATGCATTTTTCCGAAAGCCCAAATTGCGTGAGCGCGATAATCTGCCGCTGTTCGTTTTGCTCCTTTGACGAGACCCTTGCATAGCCATAGTTCATAATCTGACCTCCAATCCATTGAATAAATAGATTGTAAGCCAGCCGCCAAAACTTCCAATTAACCCTTTTGAGATAATTATAACTCAAAAGGGTTAATCTTTTCAAGTGCTTTCGGATATGCTTTCTCTGTAAAAGGAGAGAGTGCTATGAATATCGGAGAGGCTGTCAAAGAGAGAATTATAGAGTTATGCCGGGAGCGAGATATTTCCATCAACAAACTGTGCAATATGAGCGGTGTCACGCAATCGACCGTTAATAATATTGTCAGCGGGCGCAACAACAGTGCAACGATTTCAACGATCAAAAAGCTGTGCGATGGCTTGGGTATCACGATTCAGGATTTTTTTGCATCAAATCTTTTTGCCGATTTGGAACAGGAGATTGAGTAAGATAGACGGCGGTTGCCATGATGCAGCCGCCGTCTAACGTTATCTCTCCCAATACTCTTTTTTCTTGGACTGATTCTGCGGAACTGGTCTCTGTTCTTTCTGCCGCTGCATAACCATCTGCCGCACCCGCCGCTCTTCTGTGTCTTCTTTGAGCAGTCGGGATGTTTCCTGCTTAGCGCTGAGCAGCATAGCAAGAGAAGGTTTCTCCTGCATGGCGTCCTTTATTTTCTGTTCTGCCGCCCTTTCCTGTGCAGGACGGATGGCCTGCCGTGCTTCGTACAGCTCCACCGGGTCAATGTCCGCAGCCTGCGCTTTCAGTTCTGTGTATTCGGTCAAAGCCTTATCCAACTCGGCAGAGTATTTTTGCTCCTGCGCCTCCAACTTTTTTAGACCGGCCTCCATGGTGGCAATATCCTTGCGGAACATCTCTGCGCCTGCATCCTCCGCATACTCAAATTTTTGCAAAAGGAGCGCCTTTTCAGAACGCAGTTCCTCTAAATCTTCCGTCAGCTCGGCAATGCGGACAGCCAGCGCCTTGTGCCGTTTCACATGGTATATTGGCATTGCCTTTTTCTCGGCAACCAGAGCCTTGCGCTCCTTGCTCTTTTCCTTGATCTGCTGCACCAGACCGGTGTAACGCTCCAGCTCCGGCTTCCATACGGCAAGGGATTTTTGAATATGCGCTTTGCCGCTGCGAATATGAGAGAGCTGATAACAGAAGATCATCACACGGCTGCGCAGCTTCTCCAGCCCCTCCGCAATGGCGGGAACAGTACGGGCAATCATTGCTGCCAGCTTCTTGATTTCAGCTTTCAACTCCCGCAGCAGCGCATTGTCGGCCTTGATCTGCCGGTTAATCTCGCAGCGGTCGGAGATAATGCCCTTGCGTTCCAGCGCCTGTGCCGCCACGCCCTCATGAATGGTAGGGATCTCATCCAGTCCCCGTGCGGCGTTGCTGCGGTGGTCAATGCGTTCCTCCCGCCCGGCGCGTTCCAGACAGCGGTTGGACACGTCAGCCCACGCCGCCCGCCATGCCGCAAGCTGTTCCTCACTGTTCCAGCGTTCGGAGATGGGATTCTGTCTGCCGTAACGGGTGCTTTTGGGATGCTTGTCAGCCCGAACAAATATCTGTGCCTCGGCATCAGACGGTGTCATATACACCTTCTTTTTGCCGACCTTATAAGGGTACTGCTTCTCCCAGCCCTCATTCTGTGCCACCTTAAACTCGGCAGCGGTGAAGCCCCGTTCCTCGCCGTTTCTCATGCAGAGGTATTCCTTCTCGGTCTTGTACTGCCACTTACCCCGTTCATCCAGCGGGCGCACTGTCAAGAGAATGTGGGCATGAGGATTGTGACCATCGGTGTCATGGATGGCAGCGTCGGCGCACATTCCGTCTGATACGAACTGTTCTCGGATAAATTCTTGCAGCAACTCGATCTGCTCCTCACGGCTCAGCTCTATGGGCAGGGCAACCACAAACTCACGAGCCAACCGGCTGTCCTTGGCTGTCTCGACTTCCTCCACGGCGTTCCATAGCTGCTCCCGGTCCTTCCATTCCTGCGGGGCGTATTCCGGCAAGAAAACCTCTTGCCAGACAAGCCCCTGCTTTTTCGTGTAGTCGTGCTGTATCCCGTCGTAATCGTTATACAAACGGGAACAGCTCAAATAAGCGGAAGCGGCCACAGCGGAGCGTCCCGCGCCCCGGCTGACCACCTTCGCTTCCAGATGGTAAATTGCCATTGTTCGTTTACCTCGTTCGTCCTTTTTCTTTTTCTCTTTCATAAAAGAGAAAATGGACGGTGCGCTCACACCGTCCATCTCTGCGTCAAAGCTGCCGGTGGCAGGTTTGCGCAAGCGGTTGGAAAAATAGCGTCGGTTGAAGCGACGGTATTTGCCCAATCGCGCAGACGATGACAGCAGCGCCCGCAGGTGCTGTGGCATTGTCTGGAGGCTGTCGCAACAGCCGCAATCCCCCTCGGAGAGCGCACGATGCCGCAGGCATACCGCCGCCTGTTTTGCAGGTGGTGAGTAAGTGCGCCCTTCGGGAGAAAAAAGAGGAAGGCCCCCGGTTTCCCGGAGGCCTCCCATCTGAAATTTAGATTTGTTTTCCCAGCTTCCGTGAAAAGTACCCCTCCAGCTCAGACAGCTCAATAGCTTGAATCTCCGGCAGCACCTTTTCCAAAATTGCACCCTCCTGAATGAGCCTGCGCGTTCTCGCTTTGCGCTCCTTGACCCGATCCCGTGCCTGCGCTTCTTCCAATCGGTGCTGCGCCTGCAACAGTTTCTTTTCTGCATCTGTCATGTGAACATCCTCCTCACTTTCGCCTCTGCCAAACAATCTCGTAGCCCAGCGCATCAGCAAGCTGAACAGCCTCGACATAGCGCAGGGACTCCCGCTGGAGCTTATTGGACAGGTTGGAAACGCTGTCAGACCAACCGTGTTCGTCCCGCAGCAGATCGACCACCTCCTGCATGGTCATTCCCTGACGAACGATGTACGACTTGATCTCGTTTCTCAGATTGGATTTCATCAACTTTTTACCTCCATATTTTCGTATAATTGGTTTTTCTATCGGTGATGCCGATACATTTGCAAGTGAAAAATCTGCCGTTCCGCAAATCCACTCAGATTTCCGTCCGTGATGCCCTGTTCATAACAACACCCTATCGGCTTCATCGTTCTGTGTGAGAGCATACGGAACGGCAGAATATGCCGCCGTCAGGTGCAGCGCCTTCGCGCTTCGGTAAATCACCGGATGGTGCAGTCCGTTCGACCTGCGGCAAAAATCTTCACGGATTTCACAAGCATTGATTTTGGAATAGCAAAATAGAGCCGTCGGTGTACGGTTTGGTACGGCAAGCCCGCCTTCTGTACGCTTCTGTACGCCGGTTTTGCGTACCGGCCGCCGATTTGGCGACAGATTTTACACGCTGCCGTGAAATGCTTCACGGTGCGCACAAGCAAAAGCGGTTTTTTAGGATGGAATCAAAAACAGCCGTACAGAGTGTACGGCGTGTACGGCAATTTTGAAGTCCGTTTCTCGTTTTCAATACGGCAGCGGATTGACCACCTCAATGCCCACAAATCCCCGCACCCGCTTACCGCCGGCATGGACATTGTTGGTGGCCTCCACGTTGTAAAGCCGCTCATTTTGTGCAAGCTCAGAGCTGACCCGGTTGGCAGACATGGGCTTCTGCGCATTATCGTCGCACCATCTTGTGTAGGCTTCATAGATCGCCTTGGAGCTGGCCTCGCTGTCTGCCCGAAAGCGGATATAGCCCTCGGATTGCAGAAACTCAATCACATTGTTGCTGCTGCGCTTGACCGTCTCCATATTTTCTTTGGCCTTTGAGCTGACTGTGAACTGATAGTTGTCCCCGATCAGCCGGTGCAGCCCCTCCAGACACCAGAGGAAGATGCCCTCCTTTTCCCGCAGCAGCTTGTCCACCAGAAACGGATCGTCTGCTCTGCCTGCGGGCCGGTCTTTGGTGGTCAGCACGATCTGGCGGCGAAAGAAACCGTCGGACTTGTCGTGTAAGGCGGTCAGCGCACCGTTGCCGAAGCAAAGAAAACGCACATAGAGCTGGCTTTGGTAGCTCTGAACGCCCTTGCGCTCCATATCCATCTTGCACTCGGAGGTCACGATGGACTTGATATAGTTGGTCTTGGGCAGAGCGCTCATATCCATATCGTCATCTACCATCAGGAGCTTGTTTTCCAAATCCGCACGGCTGAACCGGTTGCTCTCCACCTTCTGGATGCTGGTGGTATTCATGCTGTCGCCCAGCAGCGAGCGCATGACCAGTCCGATTCGACTTTTGCCCTCGCCGCCCTTTCCAATCAGCATGAGCATTTTCTGCCCCTTGGTGGTCGGCAGCAGGCAGTAACCCAAAAACTCCTGCAAGGTGGGAATGTCCTCCGGTTGCAGCAGCTCGGACAGGAATTGCAGCCACTTTTTCGGAGTGGGCGCGTCAGGGTTGTAGGCGACGGTCAGCCGGTTGTTGCAGTAGCTCTTGTCGGCGGTAAAGCTGCCGTCCATGAAATACGTCCCGTTGGCAACATGGATGCGATCCGTCTCAATAGGCAGCGGCGGCGAATACGCTTGCAGCTTGATGCTGGCAAGCAGATTTGTTACGACTTTGGACAGGCCGGAGGTCAGAACTCCGGAGATTTCCTCCAGAATGAGATTGCCGATCTGCCCCTCATCCTCAATGAGGCCATCCACGGTGAACAGCCGCCCGCGCACACATTTCATGGGGTGCTTCTCCAAAAACTGCTGGCAGAACAGCACTTCATTGATGTGTTTGCCGTCGTACCAGTCAGGCCACGCCTGCGGTGTCATATCCATCTTCAATTTCCTCCTTGTGAATTTTTTCTAAGCGCTGCCGCAGCCTGTCCAGCTTTCCCCCTGCCATCTGCTGCTGCACCACTTCGGCACGTTCAAAAGAATCGCCAGCACAAAGAATATCCAAGTAATATTCCGCCTGGTCGAGCTTGTGACAGGCTTCCATGAACCGTGCGTGAACAGGCGCGTCAGGAGATTGCGGCGCATACTGCACCTTCCAGTCCCGCAGGACACGGGCATAATCGGACAGAACAGAAAAGCACAGCCGCTCGTTTTCCGTGAGCTGCTGTGCTTCTGTTCGGATGCGCTTTGCGTGGAGCGCCGCTGCGCTGGGCGGTTTGTCCGGGGTAAGGTGAAAGTCTGCTGCCAGACGCTGCGCCGCCTCATAGAGCGGCAAGCCGAACAGCCTTGCAGCAAAGTCGATCACATCGCCGTGTTCCCCGCAGGCGAAGCAATAATAATGGTCGTCTGCCACATACAAACTGGGATGTCGGTCGTTGTGAAACGGGCAGAGGGCCATGCCGTAGCGGTTGACTTCCACGCCGTACAGCTCCGCTGCCTCCCGGCAGCTTACGCCGTATTTGACAATTTCAAAAAGATTCATTGTTCCTCCATTTCTGCGCAAAAAACGGCGGCCTGCCCATTGAGGGGCAAGCCGCCGGTTGCGTCTTATCTTATGCTGATTTCGTTTCTTTTTCGTTCTTAGCTTCTCGTAGAGCTTTCTTCCGTGCGCCCTGCCGCTTGATCTGTGCTGCATACCGACAATCGTCACTGCAATATTTCACATCTGACCTTGCTGTGATAAACTCCTTGCCGCAGTTTTCGCAGGTACACGCCCGGCTGCGGCTCTCCGCCGCCTCCTGCCGGTAGAATTTTGCGCGGCAGTTAGGGCCGCAGAACAGGGTGTTTGTCCGCTTGGAGGCAAATTCCTGCCCGCAGCACTTGCAGGTCAGCATGAAGGGCTGTCCGACAGCGTGTTCACCGGCCTTGATTTTCTGATACCGCTCCCGGCTCTTGATGCGATGCCGTTTGAGCTGCTCCTGCCGCTTGATTTCTTCCTCGGTCAGCTCCGGTGCGGGAAGCTCAAACTGCCCGATAAAGCGAAGGTGGATATCCACTTCCTGCACCCGGTCGCCGTCAATTTTTTCCGGGGCGTGGACGATGATTTTCTCCACGAACTCGTTGATCATGGGCGTGGTCAGCTCGGAAAAATCCGTGTACTTCTTTGCCAGCTCCAGAAACTGCTTGGCCCGGTCGGTGTCCTCCGCAAAGGCAGACATCTGCGTTTCCATTTCAGAGACGGATGCTGTCAGCGCTTTCTGCTCCGCCTCATATTCCGCCAGCAGGCTGTCGAACCGCTCGCCGGTAATGCGCCCGACGGCAAAGGATTCATAGAGCTTCTTGATGATGGTATCCAGCTCAGAAATCCGCTTTTTCTCCTTGTTCAGCTTCCGCTTGGTTTCCTTGGCGGCTTCCGCCTGGCGCAGCTGGGAGGCGGAGCGTACCTTCTCCAGAAAAGCGTCTCGGTCGGAGATGGCAAAGGTGCTGGCAGCCCGGATGGTTTCCAGAATCAGCTCCCGCAGCGCTTTGGTGCTGATATGATGTCCACAGCAAGCGGCGGAGCGCTTTTGACCTGCCAACTTGTATGTGGAGCATTCAAACGCATCGTAGGGATAAGGTTTGCTTTCTGTCCCTCGTGACCGATGGTTATACATCTTTGCTCCACAGTCAGCACAGAACACAAGCCCTGTCAGGGGATTCGCCTCACCCAGCGTGTCATGCCGCCGTGGCGTTTTCCGCAGCTTCTGTGCCAGCTCCCATGTTTCTGCATCCACGATGGCTTCATGGGTGTTCTCGAAAATCAGCCAATCCTCCGGGGGATTCATCACCGCATTCTTGTCCTTATAGGACTGCTTGTGGGAACGGAAATTCACAGTATGCCCCATATACTCCGGCTTGGAGAGAATCTGCCCAACGATGTAGCCGCTCCAGTTATACGGGTTGGGGAACTCCTCCTTGCTTTTCCAGACACCCTTGTTCTGTTTGCCAAAGTAGACCGCAGGCGTGTCGATCTTGTCATCGAACAGGATGCGGGCGATGTCGTAGGGGCCTTTGCACTCAATGGTCAGCTGGAAGATACGCCGCACCACGGCAGCCGCTTCCTCGTCGATCAGCCAGTGGTATTTGTTCTCCGGGTCTTTCTTATAGCCGTAGATGGCACAGTTGGTGGTTGGCTTGCCGGATTCCCCCTTGACCCGAATGGCGGTTTTCTGCTTGCGGCTCAGGTCACGAAGATACCATTCGTTCATGATGTTGAGGAAGGGCGCAAACTCGTTGCTGTTCTGGTCATCACTGTCCACGCCGTTGGCAATGGCAACAAAGTGGACGCCATGCTGCCGGAAGAATACCTCTGTGTAAAAGCCGGTTTGCAGATAGTCACGCCCCGCCCGGCTCATATCCTTGACAATGACATGGGCCACCTTGCCTGCTTCAATGTCCGCCACCAGCTGTTTCCATGCCGGACGCTCGAAATTGCCGCCGCTCCATCCATCATCGGTATAGTGGCGGCAGTTGGTGTAGCCTCTCTGCTGGGCATAGCTTTCGAGGTATTTTTTCTGATTCACGATGGAGTTGCTATCACCGGCATTGTCATCGTCACGGCTTAGCCGCTCATACAGAGCGGTGATCTTTTCCTCAGTCTGTTTCATGCGCATTCGGCGCTCCTTTCAGACTGACGGCTCATTTGTGGTGCTTCCATTATACCACAAGTGCCGTCATTTGTAACCCTTTCATTGCGGATCATCCGCAGAATCTTTTCCTCCATGGTCTCCGCTGCCGTCTCGCTGAACGCGACCCTGACCTTGTAGGTGGTGCCGCCGATGCGCCGAATGATGAACTGTTCCTGTTGCGTTTGCTCCATAGGCTTCCTCCTTGCGTAATTTGCTGGTTTTTGATATAATAAATCCGGTTCCGTTGGCTGTAAGCCAATCATGTCTTTGCGCTGATTTTCCATACTCATTTCTCCTTTCTGTCCTTTATGTTTTATGACAGTAACCCTAGTAACTTGCGCTTAGATTACACTTTCACTAATAGGAGAAAAACGTGGTGTAAATCGGAACTGTTTTTGAGAAAAAGAAAAATATTTTTTCGAGGAGGTGAAGCTGTCGTGGAACCATGGGAGGATGAACTGCTGTGGGATGATGATTTTTCCGATGAGGAAG
>ERZ1027064.498-NODE-498-length-16647-cov-7.327989_pt1 | contig 16647 bp, 9 predicted proteins | sample MGYA00519422_ERZ1027064 | MGnify/ENA primary metagenome ERZ1027064 (study PRJEB26926, sample SAMN06164492) | human gut metagenome | biome: ENVO:00009003; feature: ENVO:2100002; material: ENVO:00002003 | host: Homo sapiens | place: USA | collected 2012 ... | reverse complement strand
TGTGTATAAGAGACAGTGAATATACAATTTTTTCTTTTACAGTTTTTCCGGTAAGCTGTTCCAGCGCTTTTGCATAGTAATCAAGCTGGATTGCGTATCTTTTGACAAGCTCTTTTTCCCCCGCTTTGCCCTTCATAACCCTGTCAGTCTTATAATCAACAATCACAAGTTCTCCGTCCTCTTCAAAACACAAGTCAATTATACCCTGTATAAGCTGTCCTTCGTACTCAAATACAAAAGGCTGTTCTCTTCTGACACTGCCACAGTTCACCGCATTTGCAACTCTCCTGCCTGTTTCTGATTGTACAAATGTATATATATCCCACGGATTGACACTTTTCACTTGTAATTCATTTATCTTGCCGGTTTCTAACATTCTGTTAATATCTGCTTTAACTCCATCAAGGTTCACACTCACTGAATAATCAAGACATTCCATAACCCTGTGATATGCGCTACCACGCTCATTAGCAGCAAGCTGCACTTCATCACCGCTTATGAACTTTGGAATTATGCTGTTTGTCTCATCACATTCTTCCTTTTTAAGTGCTGACTTCACAGATTCATCCATGTAAGCATTTTCCTCTGAATCATCATCCGCCTGCATAGACTTAAGCTGCGAAACCGTCAGCTTCATCCTTCCGGCTGCGTTATCATCAGGAACATACTCCGGAAGCTCCTCTAATAAGGGATAAGACACAGCTTCCATAATTTCATCAGCCAGTCCCCCGATTCTAACAGCATTCGCTTCACCAGCCATCTCCTCGGATTCATCCACATCAGCCCAAGAATCCTCTCCGGCATCAACCATCACTTTAAAGCTGCCTTTCAATTTATCTGAATCCATAAGACACACTGGCATTATCATATCAAGATAGTTCTTTATATTCTCACTGTCTGCGAAAGACAACATTCCATCTGCTGCAAGTTGCTCAGCCCTTCCCCTGTATTTATCAAGTGTCTTGTCTGCATCTTTTACAACTCCAGTAATTATGAGTTTTTCCCTTGCTCTTGTCATTGCTACATAGAGAAGTCTCTCTTCCTCTGCTATCGACTCTCTTACAATTCTTCTTGCCATAGCACCTTTAATAATAGTAGGTGTCTTCGTTCTTCTTTCAAGGTCAACATAATCAACTGCAATTCCTAAGTTCTGGTCTACAAGCACCGGTGCTGTTGCGTCCATAAAGTTAATGCTTTTATGCGCTCCTGCAAGTATTACAATAGGAAATTCAAGGCCTTTACTCTTATGAATACTCATAATTCTTACAAGATTCTCATTGTCAAGGCTGGCAGCCCCCTCTGCAAAATCTTCGTCAAACTTCTTAAGTCTTTCAATATATCTTAAGAAATTAAACAGACCTGAATAACTTGACTTTCCATATCCCGCTGCTCTTTCCAGCAGGACATTTAAGTTAGCCTGTCTCTGCGTTCCGGCAGGCATTGTTCCCACATAATCGTAGTAGCCTGAATCATATATCATCTCCCAACACAGATCATATAGTGACTCAACACTGCTCTTGTCTCGGTATTCTGTGAGCTTTGCAAGGAATAACGCACATTTGCCGGACAGCTGCTTAACATCCGTCTCCTGTATCTTATCTGCTCCGCCAAGCACTGCAACTGCTTTCAAATGTTCATACAGGTTGTTATGTGTATTCTTATCTGCATGCTCCCTGCCAAGCTTTCTCACCATTCCAAGCTCCGCTGCCGTAAATCCTCCAAAGTAAGACATCATTGCCGCCGCAAGGCTTATCTCCTGAACCGGATTATCTACTATTGTAAGCATACTTAAGATTACCTGTATCTCACGCACGCTGAAATATCCTGTTGACGAATCTGTATACGCCGGTATCCCCCTGTCCATCAGGGCATCTGCAAATGTATCTGCCCAACCTGTAACTGACCTTGTAAGAATTACTATATCCCTGTATTCTGCCGGTCTGTATATATTCTCATCTGAATCATACACATTTACACCAGAAGCAACTATTCCCTCAATCAGTTTTGCAAGCCTGTCTGCCTCAAGCTCTCTTGTCGTAGCTTCTTCTTCATTCTCTGAAGATATAAGAATTACATCTGTACTCTTGTTGGCTTCATCACCATAATTACTGTCACTGTATTCAGGATATGGAAACCCCGCATTAAGCCTTACAGATTCGTCATACCCGATTCCTGAAAAATTCTTATTCATGATATGACTGAACACATCATTGGCACACTCAAGTACATTTTCCCGGCTTCGGAAATTCTTCTGTAATTCAATTCTAACATTATCGCCAGTCTCGCCGTATGTATCGTACTTCTCTATGAAAAGCTCCGGGCAGGCAAGACGGAACTTGTATATGCTCTGCTTTACATCTCCAACCATGTATATATTGTTATTCTCACCGGACAGTCTCGTCTTTGACACCGCATTAAGAATAACCTCCTGCAGCTGATTGGAATCCTGATACTCGTCTATCAGTATCTCTTCAAATCTGTTCGCAAGCTTGTCGGCAGTCTCTGTGTATACAAGCTTTCCATCTTCTTTCTTTACAAGTATTGAAAGAGCAAGATGTTCCATGTCATTAAAATCAATTATGCCCTTCTCTCGCTTCACCTCTGAAACACGCTTGGCATACACCTTTGCCACTTTAAGTAAAGTCCGTATCTGGATGCCTGCCCCCTGCATGTCTGCAAATATTCCCTCATCATCTTTCAAGAATATCTTATCATTAAGCCGTCCTATGTAATCTTTAAACAACTTTCGCTGCCCCTTAACATATTCCTTAATATCCGGGTCTGCTCCTGCATCCTTCTTTCTTGACAGAGCTTCAAATGAAAATATTCTTATCCTTCTGCCAAGCTCTCCAAAATCCTGTGAATTAATCATCTCATTAATTCCAAGCAGGTCAGACTGCAAAGCACCTGTATATGCTGCAGGTCCTGCCGGCTCAGAACAGATATCTACTAATCTGTTGTATTTATCACGGTAATCAAGAAGTGCATTTTTAATTGAATCATACAGCTCCTTAATTGCAGGATTATCGTAAGTCTCATCATCATAAACTAACATGCACTCGTCAAACCACTCATCAATCCACGGATTGCTTCTTGAAAAACGGTATATTTTATCTATAATGCTCACAAGCCCTGAATCGTCCCGTCCCATGCCAAATGCATCAACAAGATTAAAGAATTCTTCATCTGCTTCGGCATAGAATTCCTCAAGCACATCTTCCAACACATCATTTTCAATAAGCTTCTTCTCACCCTCGTCCATTATCCTGAACCCCGGGTCCAGATTAACCTCTGGAAAATGATTTCTGATTATCCATAGACAGAAACTGTCTATAGTTGTTATCTGTGCGTTGTTAAGCAGTGTTATCTGTCTTAAAAGGTTCACATCCCTCGGATTCTCGTCAAGCATTGAATCAAGTGCTTTTCTTATCTTGTCTTTCATCTGGGCTGCTGCCGCCTTTGTAAATGTAACAACAACCAGCCTGTCTATATCTATATTCTTGTCAGGGTCTGTAATCATGGAAATGATTCGCTCAACCAGAACAGCAGTCTTTCCTGAACCGGCAGCCGCCGAAACAAGCACATTACAGTCTCTTGTATCAATCGCGCTCTTCTGCGCCGGTGTCCATTTTCTTTCCATTCTCATCAACCCCTTCCTTTATATTATTCCATAATACTTCATCATCGAATTTCTTTAATTTTCTATAATTGCAGCCTGGCAAATCCACTGAAAATCCACACACTGCCCCATAAGGACATCTGTCACAGCTTGAAAACTGTCCATCTTTATAAGGACTTCTCCTGATATCACCACCTGCAATTCTGTCCGCAGTATCAATGGCTCTTACATCAACGAATCTTCCAAGTATATTAAACTGCTCTGTATTCATCACCTTGCTTCTTCGTGAGTCAAATCCGCCGTCAGCCTTTCTGCTAACTGGAATATTAAGTGATGTACCCTCGGTATTGTCCATCTTCTCGGCAATATCCTTATCCGAATTAACCATTCCTTTAAGACGCAGTTCACCCTTAATCTTATCCTCTATCTCTTCTGCACTCTCTGTTGTCGCAGATACAATCGGGTCACTTATGTTGTAGTAGAACACTCCGGCAGGAATCACATTTTTACCCGGACGCATCTTCGCCACAAGCTTCATTGCCGCTTCCATGTAGACCATAAGCTGGATATCAATTCCGTAGTAGGTCTTTACTATGTTGAAATCCTTCTTTCCTGTCTTGTAATCGATAATTCTTACATATACATCTGTGCCGTTTTCGCATATGTCAACGCGGTCAATTGTTCCGCTCATAAGCTGCTTTCTGTCTCCGTCCCCGACTTCCATATTGAACTTATGCTCGAATACAAATGGCACGAAATCACCACATTTTAACTGTTCACCCATCGCCCATACAGTGCGGTCTGCAAGGTCTTCCATCCGCTTAATCATGAATGAATTACGGCTTGAATCCTTAAGGATACTGTTCTGGTATATGTCAGTAATTGCAGCGACACTTCTTTTTACCATCTCGCGGCGCTTCTCCTCTGATATCAGATAGTACGACTCACCGTTTTTCTTGATTTCGTCGCACACCTCACGGATAACCGCATGCAGTACGACGCCAAAGTTTACTGGTGAAAATGTGAATTCTTCCCTTTCCTTCAAATCAACTCCATACCTTAAGTAATACCTCAGCGGACACTCTGCAAAGTTCTCAAAAGATGTGACACTTCCGACAAGCCTGCCGCCAGTAAGTGAATCAATAATATCCTCATCTACATTTGCAGCAATTTCAGTATTATCAAAGCTGTTAGCCGCCCGCGGTATTGTCACATATGAATTCTGCTGTGCCGTGTCTTTGTAAGATAACTTAAGGCAATGTGAAAACATTTTTCTCATGCTTCTTATAATATATGAAGGCATCAGCGCCGCACCCTCGCTGTTTTTTACCGCATATGACATGTAAAGCTTCTCCGCACTCTTTGTCATAATAAGATACAGATAGAATCTCTGTGTAAATGCTTTCTCCCTCACGGAAGCTGACATAACTATTCCCTTATCCTCAAGATACTCCCTGTCGCTTTCTGACAGAACGCTTCTTGAATCAGCTTTCTTAGGTACATTGCCGTCATTGATTCCGACAAAAAACATGACCTTGATATTGTCAAGACGGGTTCTTTCTATATCTCCGATAACAACGCAGTCGTTGGTCTGCGGAATAAGTCCTATCTTGATCTCCTGAAATCCTGACGCAAGTATCTTGTTAAATTCTTTAATACCAACCTTCTCGCTTCCAAGAAGGGCATACATTTTATCTAATACTTCTATAACTTTCTTATATAACTGCGCATATTCATCACCAGTGTACTCGCTGTCATTAAGCACACTTACCTTCTGCTCCATATCTTCACGCACAAGGAATTCGTAAAGAGCCTTTACCATATCTGCAACATTAGATTCCTTTGACTTAAGCACTTCTTCCAATGGATCCAACATATCCGTTATCATTGTTCTTAGTGAATTAAGCTTCTCAAGGTCAGTATTATTGACTGTTCCCCTGAACTTTCTTATCCATGGTTCATGCCATTTTCCCCTGCCTCTGATTCCAACTGCAACACAGTAATTGTCTAACAGATCAATATCTTCGCGCTCCATTCCGCTCATTCCGGTTCTTAGGAATCCTAATATGCTGTCATAGCTGTAATTATTCTCTATTATTCCAAGTGCACCGTTAATTGCCGCAATAAATGGATTGTCCGTCACATGGCGCTTGTAATCTAAGAAATATGGTATATCGTTCTGCTTTAATATATTAGCCGCCAGTTTGCCGTAGCCATCCATGTCCGCAGTAACTATCGCAATCTCGTTATATCTGTATCCACACAATCTTGTTAGTCTTATTATTTCTCCTGCTGCAAATGTTAATTCTTCCTTGGCAACAGCTCCCTCATATATAACGATATTGTCAGTCTTCTTATTAAATCTTCCCGAATTGTTTCTGAAAAGATTCTGTTCCAGGAAATCCAGTTCTTCTGAATTCTTAAATCTTGAATTAACATTTACAATTACATTCTTTCCCGGTACTGCTTTTCCTGCAATATACACAGGTTCAAGGACTTTCACATGTTCTTCATCGCATATCTTATAAAGCTTTGATACGCAGTCCTTACTCATGAAAAAAAGTTCTTCCCTGCCTCTTACTGAATTTTCACGCTCAGATGCATCAATTGTCAGGGAAACATATATCTTGGGACACATTGATAAAAGAATTGTCATTAAATTGTACTGAATCGGAGTAAAACCTGTGAACCCGTCAAATACTATCTCGCAATTCTTTATTCTCTCTGACTCTGTAACCTTGCTGCATAATTTATCCAGTATTTCTTCTTTAGTTATATAATTCTTGTCTATGTAATCTGCAAATGCGTTATATACAAGTACTATATCATCAAGCTTATACTGAAGTGCTGCACTTCCCTCTGAATCACTGTATGCTGCACCTGCCGCATCCTGCATAACATCCGGCTTGATATCATACTGAAGCATTTCAGATATAACAGACTTCATCTCTGACACAAATCCTGTATTAGACAGATTACTTCCAAAATATTTTAATCTGTCCTTGTTCTGCTCTAAAACTCTTTTAATAATCAGATTCTTTCCTGTATCATCAAGGACTTCAAGATTATCCTCACCCACTTCCTCAAATACTTTATACGCAAGCCTTTCAAAGCTCACAACATCTATATTAAGTATTCCTTTTCTTGGATGCATGGACACCAGTCTTTTCTGAATTGCCATAGTGTACTGCTCCGGCACAACAACTATATAATTCCTGTCAGGATTCTCCATTGACTCTTCAATTATATGCGTATACAGATAGTGCGATTTACCCGCACCTGAGCTTCCCAGAATTAATTGTAATGACATGTGTTACTCCCCTAATCTTTCTATAATAGACTTTACCATCATTTGCTTTACCATAATGCACCTTTTCATATCATGCCTCATCATGGTTCGAAATCAACCGCTTCATATTCCACCGTATCTGAATAGTCCCACCATTCTCCCTGATAGCCTGTAAATCCGTTATTTTCCATAGCATTCTGAAGAATCATAACATTGTTCACAGCTTCTTCATTGTCTATATCTGAATAATTCCTGTCTGCTTTTAGAGAGAAATCATCAAATTCTGTAGGCATTGGTATAATGCTTCCATCAGCAGCAACCATTGTAATATCCACTGTTCCTCCAAGATTATGCTTTTTCATTCCGTTAGCCGGATTTGCCACATAGTTAGGGTCCGGATATACTTCCCATAATTTCTGCTGTGCCTCAAACGGTCTGTATGCATCCCAAATCTTTAAGCTGTACCCCTGCAGCTTCAATTCCTTTTGTACCTGTGCCAGTTTCTTAACAGTTCCATATCGGAGGTATGCTTCCGTGAAATCGTATATCTTTACCCCTGTAAAGTTATTCTCTGTTGCATATCTTAATTCCACATATATGTCCGGTATATATTTCTTAACAAGTACATATTCGTCATCCTCTGGTTCTTTTTCGGTTGTAATCTCCTGTGTTATAATTTCCTGTGCTGTCACTTCCTGTGCTGCAGTCTCCTGTATGTTCGCCATCTCTTTTTCTGATACATCATCTGTTGTAACATTTTTCTTTTGTCCACATGCTGTCATGCCTGCCGCTATAATCACTATTACTGCAAATGTTTTGATAAATTTACTGTTCATAATCATTCACCTCTTCATAAACCTACCATTTTACACTATCCAATACATTTGTATTTAATATACCACATTTTAATCATAATCTCCCACTCCATACCATATATTTTGTAATAATGAATATGAAGGGCAGGTTTCTTTGTGATGAGTCAGACCAAAATTGTTGTTATTCCATTTAAAAAGCTCCTTATTGGAGCGGTTATCGCTGCTATTATAATAGCTTTTATTATATTCGCTGTTATCCGTCTTGGCAGCAATAGTTCTGATAATTCCAGGAATACTACTAAACCTAAGAGCAGCACTGTAAATGCTTCTGCTTCTTCTAATATTGAGACACCCCTTGATAATGCCGACGCTCCTAAATTCTGCCCCGGAGTATATACCGCCTCTATTCTGTTAGACGGCAACCCCGTTGATATCCAGGTCACAGTTGATTCCTCTAACATTAACAGCATTGAGCTTGTTAATCTTTCTGAATCAATCACAACTATGTACCCTAAGCTCACAACTTCATTTGATGAAGTTGCTGCTAAAGTCATGGAAGCCGGCACAACCAACATAACCTATGATTCAGCCAACAGATATACATATTCCGTCTTTATAGAAGCAATAAGCGCAGCCCTTAAAAAGGCTGCGCCATGATTAATATCTTATATTTTCTGTCTTGTACCCCACATGCCTGCTAAATCCGTCTGCCACTACTTAGAATAAGTCACAGCCTCACTATTCTCATCATAATCAAACATGCCATCATTCTTCTCCTCAAGTGCCTTGATGATGTGATATGTATATTCATTATATGGTGTATCAATTCCAAGTTCTTTCCCCATGCGCATCATTGCGCCGGAGAACATATCTATCTCTGTGTGTCTGCCAGCGTCAATATCCTGCAGTGTTGAATATCTTGCTGTTGGCGGAACAGCGCTTCCTCGGCTTGAGTTATCTGCACACCTGCTCATATCAATGCCTTTGGCAAGAGCTACTGCTTCAACCTCCTTACGTAATCCTTCGCTGATTGCTTTCATATGCTCACTGTCAGTATAACAGCCAACACCTGCTCCAATAATAGCCTGTGGAAGATTGTTACAGATATTAAGTCTATACTTGCTCCATATCTCTTCTTTGATATGTTCAGTCACTCTGTAATTAAGTCCTGTTCCATCAAATAAATCTCTTATTGCAGCAACTCTCTCACTCTCAAATGGTGCAGTTTCCTCTCCATATATAATGCCTATTGTAGTCTCAGGATTGAACACATATTCCTTACCTTCGCGGTGTGACGCCACCTTTATAAGTGAATAAATGATATGTGATTTATCTATCTTGGTAGATATTATCTCTTCACTGTCAACACCATTCATAAGACTCATGACAATTGTATTCTCACCGACGGCTTCCCTAATATCATCTAATGCACCTGCAAGTGCGCCGTATTTTAATGATACAACAAGAAGGTCAACACCTTTTGCTTCCTCTGGGGTCAATACCTCCGGATGGTATGTCTTTCCATTAATCAGACAGCCTTCTGCCTTAAGTCTTTCCGCTCTTTCGCCCTTTTCAATAACGCTTACACTTATATCCTTCTTTTCTGAAAGTCCCCATATAACATAAGAGCCTACTGCTCCTGCTCCAAGTACTGCCACTGAATGTATCTTCATATACATTTTCCTCTCAATCTTTGTAATTTCTTCAAATATATATACACTTCAATTCTTTCCGCGTCAAATGCTTTTATCTTCCTACAATATCGCCCTCTTCAAAATCGTAAGTCAGCTTCTTTCCATATGCCATGACATATGCAGCACATTTCTGCTCATAGTCTGTGTGCTGCATTCTTAAACTTGCTGTCCTTTCATCAAGCTGTCTGTCCGGATATATTACTGGCAGGACATGTACCCTGAATGTGTGCAAATGTGTACTTTTAACCTGCTGTTCAACAAACAGCGAAATCACCGGCACATTAAACTTTACCGCATACAGATATGCACCTCTTTTGCATGGGCGGGGCTTCCGATAATTAAACCACATTTCCTGCTCAGGATATATAAGCACAAGTTTGTTTTCTTCAAGTGCATTCTCAATCTGATTAGGAAACTCAGTCTCCATAAACCATTTCAGGCTGCTTACGGGCATTGTGTCGGCATATTTTTGCATATACCCGACAAAACCTTTCATTGCAAGGTTAGAATCTTGATTAACAATACTTATTCTTCCGAATCCAGCTTTTCTCATTGCAAACCTGACAATTGCAGGGTCTAACGGGCTGAAATGATTGCATGTTACAATCGCAGGACCTCTGATTCCAGAAAGATTCTCAAGTCCGTCAACTTGTGTTATAAGCCCCACCGCAGAAGTCCCGGCATGAAATATAGCTTCTGCAATATATTTCTTCACACAAAAACCATATGCTGTGCGGTAATCAATATAATGTCTTAGTAATGCTTCTTTATCTTCGCGTAACAGCTTAGGGTCTCCCGGCTCAACCTTTGAATTCAACTGATTAAGGCTTACAGCCGTCCTAATATTTTCATAGACCTGCTCCCTATCACCAATCATATCTCCTCCGACATAATTTATTTTGCAGCATCACTGCTATCCTTCACGAAACCACTATCCACAACAAATCTGCTTCCCACAACATCAGAAAACTTAACCCCATCACCGTCCGCAATATTCTCAGCCCTTGCAAGAAGCTTCTTTAAATTCTCACGGTCAGCTTTCCTTTCATTATCCCCATACTGCTTGCGCTGTTTAATCAGCAACGGATAAAATCCCGACTCCGCCGCATACTGCCAGAAATACTCCTCATACGGAATCTCGCTGTAATGCCACGGCTTGTCAAACAGGTTATAATGTATCAGCTTCGGTCTTGCTATATACTCCCCGCCCTTGTTAGGCATAACATTCCATTCCTTATCAAGAAAATATATTTCTTTTGCACACATAGCATTAATATAATCCTGGTCAGGTGCAACACTGTCAAAGTGATATTCAGCCATAAGCTTTAAGAATCTGTCTGCCAGATGAGCCTGTCTTATCTTATCAAGATTCATAAGAAGCACTCCTGAATTGACATATTCATCCCGCTCTATTCCCACTACATTTTCAATGTAATGAGCCAGTATTGTATTCTTTCCTGCAAATGTATCTCTTACTGCACCAAACATTGCATCTCCCATATCAACTGAATAAAGCTTTGCAATGTCATCATTTATTACGGTATCAGAGTCAATATACACAGCTTTATTAAGCTCTGGAAAAAGCTCTGCAATAAATAACCTGAAATATATCGTCAGTGTAAACTCGCCTGAATAAAGCCTGTTTTCCTGCCTGTCAGTAACTGTCTGTCCAAAGCTTTCAGAATATTCGTACATTTTCTTTCTTATATCAACGAATTCAATATCTATGTTTTCATAATCCTTTATCACATTACGAAGCTGAATCATCGTAATATTCTTCACATTATCGCACATAACAATAATGCGGTAACGCTCATCACAAGCCACATGTACAGCCAACGATTTAAGGCACACTGCCAGATATGGTGCGTACTGTTCATTAATAGAGAAAAACACAGGAATACGTGAAACTGCCATGTACTCTTCATGCTCCCTGTTATAAGAATCCAGAAGCTCATCATATTCATGAAGCCCAAGTATATTATGCATTTTATCAATCTCCCACGGCTTGACTGAAACAGTCCTTATCACCGGAAACACCCGGAATGTAGTTGTAAAATGCTGAAAAACAGTGTTGTCATGCAGCCTCCTCTGGTCATTAAACTTTCGTCCGCACAGATTAACTCTTGTTGCAAATGTATTAACAGCCGTCTGGTCAGGCATAAACATTTCCTTTCTTATGCACTGTTCACGACATTTCTCCAGAAGCCCGTTCTGTCTTATCATCCTCATATTCATAAGCATTACTCCGGAATTAATGTAACCATCACCGAAAAGCCATCTGCCATAATAATCAGAAACTCCCGCAATCTCTATGCCATCCATATTCTGATAATAAAAATCCCTGAAATCTTTTCTGCACAACACATCAGTATCCAGATAAAGAACTCTATCCTTAATATCTGTCTTATCGGCAAAAAGGCGCAGCATACAGCACGCAGTAAATCTGCTCTGCATATTTGCCTCCGGCAGCTCCTCAACAAAATATCTTGTAACATCAACAAGAAAGATATTTACTTTAATGTCCGATTTATTCAATTTTTCTTTCAGATATTTTGCAAATGCTTTATCGACTGGCTTGTAATTAATACCTTTTTCCCTGTAATCAACCGTGAGAATATATATATTTAACGGTTCATCCACATTTTTAATAAGAGACATTGAAGATAAAAGAATCCCCTTCTGCATCGGTTTATCACCACAATACAATATGTTCATAAATCCGTATCCTTTCTTAAATTATTAAATATGTCTGATTTATCCTCTCTGTATTGATTTTCCCCAGTTTCTTAAGTAAAATACATATAAGTTTTAAACGATAATTAAAGAATTGAGGAATGTTATGATATTTAAGATTTTCAAAAGAGATTTGAAAGGTCTTAGCAGGAATATTCTGGCTTTAGCCATTGCACTTGGTCTGTGCCTTATTCCATCGCTTTACGCATGGTTTAACATATATTCCAACTGGGATCCTTACGCAAACACTGCGTCTGTCCAGATTGCTATTGTTTCTGAAGATGAAGGCTACTCTGAATCTGATGATTCCACTATCAATATGGGAGAACAGATTGTTGAACAGCTTCATTCGAATGATAAATTAGGCTGGCGTTTTCCAGAAACTAAAGATGAAGCCATGAATAAACTGAATGCTGGGAAGTACTATGCCGTTATCGTTGTTGGTGAGGACTTTTCACGAAGCCTGTATGACTTCCTTGACAATGGTCTTAATCCACCAACAGTTACATATTATGAGAATTCCAAGAAAAATGCTGTTGCTTCCAAGATTACAGATACAGGAAAAAGCACTCTTCAGAACACTATCAATTCCGAATTCATTGATGTGTGTGTTAAGACTATTATGCAGGGACTTAACGAAATAGCTGAAAATGATCCTTCAATTATTGAAAAGACAGTTAAGGATTTACAGAGTGTATCTGCCAATATTAATTCTTACGATACCATGATTGACATGTTTATTAAGAGTAATTCAGACCTGGCAGATAATCTTGCAAAGCTTCAGGAGGTTCTTCCACAGATTAAAGATGTTCTTACCGGAACAACTGATGTTGCTGATATTGCCAATAAATCTCTTGATAATGTCACAGATGATATTGCAAACCAAATTGATGCAGAACTTAAAGCTATGAATGAATTAACTGACAGGGCACTTGATTCTCTTGATAAAGCTGTACAGCTTTCAATAACTGATGTCGGACAGGCTGGCGTTGAGCTTAGTAAAGCCAACGAACAGTTAAAGGAACTTATAAACCAGAATAAGGCTCTTGAAGACGCTATTGATTCCCTCAGCAAAGTAGATGGCATTGACCCGGCAGTTATCACCGCCCTAAAGTCAGCTCTAGCTTCTGTTAACGCTATGGAGAATATCGCATACAACCTTGTTCAGCAGTGTGCCGATATTCTTACTGATTCACCTGAAACACTTCAGGCAAAATACCAGTTAATCAAGTCTGTTGTTGAACAGTGCCGCACAGAGCTTCAGAAGAGCCAGACAATTATGCAGACTGTAATAAGAACTAATGTTAACCTCCTTAAGGCTTCCATTAAGAATGCCGTAAGCAGCCTTGCCGCTAATATAAGCAGTGCCGGAGACAATATTAATGGAATCTCGCAGATGCTTCTTGGAGTAAGTGATATATCAGTAAATATTAATACAACTCTAGAAAGCACAAAAACATTACTTGATTCTCTCAACAAAAGACTTGATACCATATCTGGTTCAGTAGGAGATATAAGTTCATCTTCTACATATAAACTGATAATGGATTTCATCAACTCAGACGCACAGTCAATAGCGTCATTCCTGTCAGAACCTGTACAGGTAGAAGAAATCTACGTCTATATGCAGACTAACTATGGAACAAGTGTTACACCTTTCTATACAACACTTGCTCTCTGGGTTGGAGGAATTGTTTTAGTTGCCCTTATGAAAGTAAAGGTTGACTATGAGGATGATGAATTCAAGGATGCCACAGAACATCAGAAATATATAGGCCGTGCATTACTCTTCCTTGCAATGGGACAGCTTCAGGCTCTTGTAGTTGTTCTTGGTGATTTGTACATTTTAAAAATTGACTGCACCCACCCATTCATGCTGTGGCTTGCAGCCGCTATAACAAGCTTTGTATTTACATTATTTATATATACACTTGTTCTTACATTTGGTGATTTGGGAAAAGCTATTGCTGTAGTTATGATTGTGTTACAGATTGCCGGTTCAGGCGGAACTTATCCAATAGAACTTCTTCCTGAATTCTTCCAGAATGTGTACCTTTACTTCCCATTCCCTTATGCAATCAATGCCATGAGGGAGGCAATAAGCGGATTATATCAGTGTGATTACGCTGTATTTCTTGTGAAATTATGCGCTTATGCTGTTATTTCCCTTATTCTGGGACTTGGAATCAGAAAGTCACTTCTTGAAGTACGCGAGTTCTTCGAACGCCGTATGAAAGAAACACATTTTATGTAAAGGAGAAATGAATTTATGCAAAATGATGATTTTAATATAGATGTTGTTATTGCGGAAATCACAGCATTTGCAGAAAATATGCACGCTAAGAACCAGCACAAGAAAAAGGTCTGCTTAAGATGTATGATGATAATTCCTTTAGTATTCATGGTGCTTATGTTTACCATGGATACAGCTAAGGTTGTTTATCTGCTTCTTTGGGTAATCTCACTTTTTATATTCTGTGCTTATCTTATAGTTATTGATTATATTGATGACAAGCTCGCAAGAAAGCTCAATGAGCTCAATATTGAGATTAAGGAAAAACAGGCTGATACTTCTCTTACAGACAGTATCAAAGCATTTTTAAGTGAGGTACAGTTATGAAAAATATATTTAAGATTATACGGGCTGACCTTCGCCACATAAAAACAAATGTAATTGCACTATGCGTAATTATCGGTCTTACCGTTATTCCTGCATTGTATTCGTGGTTTAATATCCTGTCAAACTGGGATCCATATGGACAGGCTTCCACAAGCAGGATTAAAGTTGCCGTTGTATCTGTTGACAAAGGTACTTCTCTTGAAGGAACGGAGCTTAATGTCGGTGACACCATAATTGATGCACTTAAAACTAATAACACTATCGGTTGGCAGTTTGTTGCTTCATCAGATGAAGCAATCGAAGGCGTATACAGCGGTGAGTATTATGCAGCCCTCGTTGTTCCAGAGAATTTTTCCAAGAATCTTATAAGCTTCTTAAGTGATTCCATGGAACATCCTCAGTTAAAATATTACTGTAACCAGAAAGCAAACGCTATTGCACCTAAGATAACAGACAAGGCTAAAACAGCAGTTCAGCAGCAGGTAAACCAGACATTTATAGATACAATCGTATCTACGATTGCTGGTACTGGCGACTCAGTTATCAAAGATGCAGATAAAGAAACCGGTTCTCTTATGGATGCAGTTATTAACAGACTTACATCCGCAAGGACTACACTTTCAACATACGATGTAATTCTTAACTCAATGCTTGCAATTACTGACCTTACATCATCAATAAGCAGCAGTTCAAACAGTGCTGCACCGCAAGTTTATACACAATTACAGTTACAGCAGCAGCAGTTAATAACCTTACAGGCTCTTGTAAATGGTAATTCCGCTGAATCTTTAAATGAATTGTCATCTGCTCTTTCAAACCAGATGTCCCAGATTCAAAGCATTATGAGTTCATTAACAGAGCTTTATTCTGACATGAACATGGATGTTGCAGACCTGTCTGCTGCAATTAAGCTTACATCGGGCTCACTCACTCAGACTAAAGAACTTCTCAGTGACCTTAAGACAAAGCTTGATAATGCAATTAATACATTAAACACAATCACTGAACAGGATACATATGGTTTATTATCAGAGATGTTAAATGCAGATGCCAATACTTTGGGAGATTTTCTCTCTGCACCTGTAAATATAACAACAGAGCAGGTATATGCTGTTAAAAGCTATGGAACAAGCGCTTCACCATTCTACACAATACTTGCACTGTGGTTTGGTGGACTTATACTTGTTGCTATTATGCACACACCTGTGCATCCTGCTCCAGATATTCCAGCAGATGCAAAGAGATATGAAAAATTCTTTGGAAGGTATTTTATCTTCTTTGCAGTAGGACAGCTTCAGGCACTGCTTATAACACTTGGAAATCTTCTCTACATAGGAATCCAGTGTTACCACCCATTCCTTTACTGGGTTGCATGTGCATTCTCAAGCTTCGTATTCACCTTCTTTATGTACAGCCTTACTGTTGCATTTGGAAATATCGGTGAAGCACTTGGAATTGTCCTGCTCGTTATACAGGTTGCCGGCTCAGGCGGTACATTCCCTATAGAAGTACTTCCTAACGCCTACCAGATAATATACCGATTCCTGCTCTTCCCATATTCAATGGATGCATTAAGGGAATGCATAGCAGGAATGTACAGATATGATTACATTAAGAATCTCGCTTTTCTTTCTATATATATAGTTGTTTCGCTGATTATCGGATTGTTCTTACAGAAACCATTTGAGAAGCTGAATCATATGATTGAGAGAAGTAAGGAGAAGTCGGGGGTAATGTTGTAGGAAGTTGCTCCCCTAAAGCACGCCCAGCCGTGTATATATCTAAAATCAAAACCCGCTTCCGCTCGGACTCAGACGCAGCGGTACTAAGACTGTCTCTTATACACATCTGACGCTGCCGACGAATAGCCTTGT
>ERZ1027064.462-NODE-462-length-17408-cov-4.970956_pt1 | contig 17408 bp, 15 predicted proteins | sample MGYA00519422_ERZ1027064 | MGnify/ENA primary metagenome ERZ1027064 (study PRJEB26926, sample SAMN06164492) | human gut metagenome | biome: ENVO:00009003; feature: ENVO:2100002; material: ENVO:00002003 | host: Homo sapiens | place: USA | collected 2012 ... | reverse complement strand
TACGAGATGTAGAGAGGTCTCGTGGGCTCGGAGATGTGTATAAGAGACAGGGCGACCCGCTGGAGATTTACACCACCCGGGAGGGGGAGGTCATTTTTAAGAAATACTCCCTGATCGGCGGGCTGGAGGATTTTGCAGCACAGTTCTGCGATGTGCTCAACCGCAGCAGCGGCTTTACCGCCGCCGTGACCGACCGGGACGCCATCATCGCCATCACCGGCTCCGGCAAGCGGGAGCTGCTGGGCAAGCCGCTGTCCGACGCCCTGGCTCAGGTCATGGAACAGCGCAGCATTTATCAGTATCAGGGTTCCGGGCGGCCGCTGCCCGTCTCCGACAGCAGCGACCGTTACACGGTGGCTGTGGCGGCGCCTATTCTCTGCGAGGGGGATGTGCTGGGCCTGGTGCTGTTTCTGTCGTCGGACGCGCAGATTCCCGGCGAGGGGGAGTACAAGCTGGCCCAAACCGTATCCGCCTTTTTGGGGCGGCATATGGAGACGTAAACAACAATGCCGGAGGCAGCCGCCTCCGGCATTGTTCTTCTTGGTTTACTCGCCCAGCTGATCGCTGACCAGCTGCGTCAGGGATTCCACAGCCTCCTTGGCGTCGGGACCGTCGGCGATAAGGGTGATGGTGGTGCCCTTCACGATGCCCAGGGAAAGAACGCCCAGCAGACTCTTGGCATTCACCCGGCGCTCATCCTTTTCCACCCAGATGCCGCTCTTGAATTCATTGGCCTTCTGGATGAAGTAGGTGGCAGGACGGGCGTGCAGACCCACCTCATTGTTCACGGTAACTTCCTGTGTAAACATTCCATTGCACTCCTTTTATGAAGCATTTTCGAAAAATGCGGGGACATACTTCTCTCACACTATAATATTATACCGAATCGGTGAAAGAAAGCAATGTCCAAAGCTACAAATTCTTTAAGTAAGGTCTGAAAAAATGTTTGACCCTTTTGGCGGAATCCACAAACCGCAGTCGTTATTTCAGCTCAACGACTGTGACTCCGGCCTCGCCTTCGCCATACCGGCCCAGTCGGAAGCTCTTGACGGCCTTGTTCCGCTTGAGCATCTCGTGAACGGCCTTGCGCAGAGCGCCGGTACCCTTGCCATGGATGATGGTCACGGTGCCCAGCTTGGCCATGACGGCGCTGTCGATATAGTTCTCCACCACGCTCTCGGCCTCCAGAGTCTCATAGCCCCGGATGTCCAGCTCCGAGGCGGCCCGGGATTGCAGATTCAGCTTGGCGCTGCCGCCGGAGGCCGGCGCGGCGGGCTTTTTCTTGGGCTGGCCCTCCGGCAGGCGCACCTGCTGGGCCTTGACGGTCATCTTCATCTTTCCGGCCTGCAAAAGCAGGGTGCCGTCGTTGTTGACGGCCAGCACCGATGCGGCCATCTTTACGCCGGGCAGCTCCACCAGGTCCCCCACCTCAATGGGACGGCTGGGAGTATAGACAGGCTCCTGGGGCTGGTCGTGGATGTGCAGGGCGTCCTGGGCCTGGTTCAGGCTGTGCCGCACGGCGGCTTTGGCGTCGTTGAGCTCCTGGAAGCTGAGCTGCTTTTGCTGCTGGCGGCGCAGCTGGTCCAGCTGGGCGAAAATTTCGTCCGCCTGGGCCTGGGCCTGACGCACAATGCGCTTGGCCTCGGCCTCGCCCTTGGTGCGGGCGTTGTCCTTGGCTTTTTCCATTTGCTCCCGGAACGTCCGGGCCTTGCGGGCGTCCTCCTCCCGCTGGCGCCACAGGCGGTCGGCCTCGGCCTGGGCCTTCTCCAGCCGCTGGCGCTTTTCCTCCAGCTGGGTCAGCACGTCCTCAAACCGGACGGAGTCGCTGTCCATCTGGGCCTGGGCCGCCTGGATGACGGATTCGTCCAGCCCCAGCCGCCGGGAGATGGCAAAGGCATTGGATTTGCCGGGAATGCCGATCAGCAGCCGATAGGTGGGCCGCAGCGTCTGCACGTCGAACTCGCAGCTGGCATTTTCCACCCCGGCGGTGGTCATGGCGAAGGTTTTCAGCTCGGCATAGTGGGTGGTGGCGGCGATCAGGGCTCCCTGGCTGCGGGCACTTTCAATGATGGCAATGGCCAGGGCTGCGCCCTCCACCGGGTCCGTACCGGCGCCCAGCTCATCGAACAGCAGCAGGCTCTTGTCGTCCACCTCCCGCAGGATCTGCACAATGTTGGACATATGGGCGGAGAAGGTGGACAGGCTCTGCTCAATGCTTTGCTCGTCGCCCACATCCGCCAGCACCCGGTGGAATACACGCACGGCGCTGCCGCTGTCGGCAGGGATGTGCAGGCCGCACTGGGCCATCAGACACAGAAGGCCGATGGTTTTCAGGGTAACGGTCTTGCCGCCGGTGTTGGGGCCGGTGATGACCAGGGTGTCGAACTGCTCACCCAGCTCCACGGTGATGGGCACTGCCTTGGCCTGGTCCAGCAGCGGGTGCCGGGCCCGGCGCAGGGCCACGCCGCCCCGGCGGCGGACCTCCGGACGGCTGGCGTTCAGCTGATAGCTCAGCTGCGCCCGGGCAAAGATCACGTCCAGGTGCACCAGAATGTCATAGTCCCACAGAATATTCTCCATGGACCCGGCGCAGGCGGCGGACAGCTGCCGCAGGATGCGGTCGATCTCCTTTTTCTCCCGGGCCTCCAGCTCCTTGAGCTCGTTGTTGGCCTGCACCACGCCCATGGGCTCCACAAACAGCGTGGCCCCGGAGGAGGAGACGTCGTGTACCAGGCCAGGCATGCTGCCCTTGCACTCGGCCTTTACCGGCACCACGAACCGGCCGTCCCGCTGGGTGATCAGGGCCTCCTGCAGCACCTTGGCATAGGACGGCGAGGAGATGATGCGCTGGAGAATCTGGCGGCCCTTGGAGGCGGCCAGCCGCATTTTCCGGCGGATATCCGCCAGCTCGCTGCTGGCGGTGTCGGCGATGGTCTCCTCGTCCAGAATGGCGGAGCGGATCTGCTCCTCTAAGTATTTATTGGTGTGCAGGGAGGCGAACAGGCGGTCCAGCACCGTCTCCTCCCCCTGGCGCTGGGCGTCGTAATCCGACACCCGGCGGCTGGCGGTAAGGACGCCGGCGATGTCCAGCAGCTCCCGGGTGTTCAGCATACCGCCGTGGTCCGCCCGGGTCAGGGCGGCGGATACGTCCTTCACGCCGGAGAAGGACGGACTGCCGTGGAGCCCCAGCCGCTCCTTGGCGGCGTCGGTCTCGTCCAGCAGCCGCAGCACCTCCTCCACGTCCGTGGAGGGGGTCAGCTTCAGGCACCGGTCCTTGGCCGCCTGGCTGACGGCCTTGGCCGCCAGCTTTTCCAGCACCGCCGGAAGCTCCAGGGTGCGGATGGATTTTTCAAATAATTCACTCATATTTCGTTTCCTCTTGCGGAAGAATGGTTTTGTAATAGTCCAGGGTACGGAAGCTGCGCTCCAGCTGGGCGGAAACGTAGGCGTCCGCCGCGTGGTTCAGGGCACGCAGTCCCTCCGGTGGCAGGGAAAAGCTGTACAGCCGCCGGGGGTCGCCGTAGAGCACGTATCGCAGGGCCGCCAGCCCCGACGCCGTCAGCGGCAGGGACAGGCCCCCCTTTTCCCGGCACCTGCCGCAGTGGACCACCCCGTGGACCACGTCCAGCATGGGATTTTCCGGCTGGGGCGCGCCGCACAGGGCGCAGCCATCGGCCATGGGCTCGTACCCGGCCAGGGCCATGAGCCGGAGCTGGAACGCGGGCTTTACCAGCTGGGGCGGCTTGCGCAGGGCGCTGAGGGCGTACAGGGCGTTTAACAGCAGCGGCAGCACGTCGCCGCCGCAGCCGTCGGCCACTGCCTCCGTCAGCTCGGCAAAATACGCCGCCAGGCTCAGAGCCGTCAGGTCCTGCCGCAGGCCGCCGAACAGCTCGATGGTGTTTGCCGCGTCCAGCATGGTCCACTGGCCCCTTTCATACAGGGTCATCTCGGAATACGCCAGCAGCTGGCAGGCTGCGGCCACGCGGCTGCCCTTGCGCCGGGCGCCCCGGGCGATGACCGCCAGCTTTCCCCGGTCCGGGGTCAGCACGGTGAGAATCTTGTCCGCGTCCCGGGTATCGGTCTCCCGCAGCACCAGGCCGCAGGTCACAAATCGTTCCGGCTGCATCCCGCCGCCTCCTTATACAGCAAATACGCCTCCGGCGCGCCGGTGGCCCAGAACAGGTCCCATCGCCCCTCCATACGCCTCACCTCCACCTATAGTGTGCCGCGGTTTTGCCGCGTCATAAGTGGAAGGTTCTGGCCGGAGTTACTGCTCGTCGTACCCTCTGGCACGGATGAAGTTCACATTATCGCGCCAGTTTTCCTTGACCTTTACCCAGGTTTCCATGTACACCTTGGCGCCCATGAACTTCTCGATGTCCCGGCGGGCCAGGGAACTGATGCGCTTGAGCATAGCGCCGTGCTTGCCGATGATGATGCCCTTGTGGCTGGCCTTTTCGCAGTAGATGGTCACGTCCAGGTCGACGATGCCGGTGTCCTCCCGCTCGGTGAAGCGGGTGATCTCCACGGCGGTGCCGTGGGGGATCTCCTTTTCCAGGCACAGCAGCATTTTCTCCCGGACGATCTCGGCGCACACCTGGGCGTCGGGCTGGTCGGTGGTCATGCCGTCGGGGAACAGCTGGGGGCCTGCCGTGGCATAGATCTGCAGCTGGGCCATCAGGTCGTCCAAACCGTCGCCGGTGCGGGCGGAGATGGGGATAATGGCGTCAAACCCGGGATACACGGCACTGTAGGCGGCAATAACCTCCAGCAGGTCGTCCTTTTTCTCCACGGTGTCGATCTTGTTGATGCACAGCACACAGGGCAGGCCCTCCTCGGTGATGCGCTGGAGCAGGATCTTCTCCGGCTCCCCCACATGGGCGATGGGCTCCACCAGCAGCAGCGCGGCCTCCACCTGCTGCAGGCTCTCCCGCACCACCTTCACCATGTAGTCCCCCAGCCGGGACCGGGGCTTGTGCAGGCCCGGGGTGTCCAGCAGCACAAACTGGGTGTCCTCCCGGTTCACCACGCCGTAGATCCGGTTGCGGGTGGTCTGGGGCTTGTCGGACACGATGGCGATCTTCTCCCCCACCAGGGCGTTGGTGAGGCTGGACTTGCCCACATTGGGCCGCCCGCAGATGGTGATCATAGCGGTTTTTGTGATGTTGTTCATAGGTGATCCTCAACTTTCTTTTGAGCAATTTTATTGTGTCAGGGTAAACTGATAAGTGACAGAGTTTTGCCACCGTTCCTCGTTTGCCAGGTCCTGCCCGATCACCTTGCCGCCCATGCGCTCATAGAAGCTGCGGGCGTTAAGATTCTCCGGGACACAGTGGCAGACAAAGGAGGCGGCATGGTGCGCTCTGCAATACGCTTTCACGAAATCGAACGCTTGCCGGCCGATCCCCTGTCTTTGGTATTCGGCGGAAATATACAGGGATTGCAGGGTGATTGCATCGGCTTCGTTTATCGTCAGGTAGCCGATGTCCTGCCGGTCCTTTCGGACCAAGTACACAGAATACGCCGGATGATGGACCCTCAGCAGCTCCATTTCCCTGTGCCAGTCCCAGTCAAAGTTATCTATCATGCTGTCGGGGTAGACGCCTCGGTATGTGGTGCCCCAGATTCTTTGCCGCAGAGCGATAATGGACGGCACATCCTCTTCGGATGCCTCAATAAACAGCTTTTCCTCGGCCATGCTATCACATCTCCTTCCGGGATTTTTGCTCAATTTCCACACTCCGGGGCCGGCACGCTCTCCGCTGCCCGATTGCGGACAGCAAACAGAAACACCGGGCGGAGCAGGCCCAGGGATAAAACGGTGAACACGGTCAGGACGTCCCCATATTTACCGGCGCGGCTTTTATAGATCCGGTGGGCGATCAGGGTGTCCAGGATAAAGACCGCCGACAGGGCCATCAGCAGGAGGATGAACCAAAGAGTATTCAGCTCCCGGCAGACGTAGAAATAGACGCAAAGGCAGACGGACAGAAGCGTCAGAAGGGCCGACACGGCGCCCATGACCCGCCGGTCTGCCAGCTTTCCCAGCAGATACTTGCTGTAAAAGGGAATCCAGGCAGGGAATGTATGTGCGTCGCCCGCTTTTTTGCGCATGCAGGCGATGGAAAAGCCCTCCAGCACATAGCTGGCCATGATATACGCCGCCGCGGCGGCAAACACGGCGATGAAGAACAGAAAAATCGCCGATAATATACCCGAAACAATCAGAACGCCGAATCCGGCCATATGCGATACCTCCTATTTTACCCCAGCCGGTCGCCGTTTTCCACAGGCTTGTCCGGGGTAATGAGCACCACGCCGCCCTGGGAGTAGGTGCCCAGCACCAGCACCTGGGAGAAGAAGTTGGCGATCTGACGGGGCGGGAAATTCACCACCGCCAGCACCTGCTTGCCCACCAGGTCCTCCGGGGCATACTGCTGGGTGATCTGCGCGCTGGAGCGCTTCTGCCCCAGCTCCGGGCCCAGGTCCACCAGCAGCTGATAGGCGGGCCTGCGGGCCTTTTCAAAGGGCCGGGCCTCCACAATGGTGCCTACCCGGATATCCAGCTTCATGAAATCGTCAAACGCGGCCTGTTCCATATGAGCGCCTCCTGTTATCAATCGCTGTCCAGCTTCAGAACCGCCATGAAGGCCTCGGTGGGGACCTGGACGGTGCCCAGGTTCCGCATCTTCTTCTTGCCTTCCTTCTGCTTTTCCAGCAGCTTCTTCTTGCGGGTAATGTCGCCGCCGTAGCACTTGGCCAGCACATCCTTGCGCATGGCCTTCACTGTCTCCCGGGCGATGATCCGTCCGCCGATAGCCGCCTGGATGGGCACCTCAAACAGCTGGCGGGGAATGTTGTCCTTGAGCTTTTCACACAGGCGGCGGGCCCGGGGATAGGCCTTGTCCTTGTGGGCGATAAAGCTCAGGGCGTCCACGCCGTCGCCGTTGAGCAGCAGATCCACCTTCACCAGCTCGCTGGGACGGTAGCCGGAGAGCTCATAGTCCAGGGAGGCATAGCCCTTGGTGTTGGCCTTCAGCGTGTCGAAAAAGTCATAGATGATCTCGTTGAGGGGCATCTGATAGTGAAGCTCTACCAGATGGGTGTCCAGATACTGCATATCCTTGAACTCGCCCCGGCGGTCCTGGCACATGGGCATGATGTTGCCCACATACTCGTTGGGGCTGATAATGGACACCTTCACATACGGCTCCTCCGCGTGCTCGATAACCGTGGGGTCCGGATAATTGTGGGGGTTGTCCACCTTCACCATGGTGCCGTCGGATTTGTATACATGATAGATGACGCTGGGCAGGGTGGTCACCAGGTCCAGGTTGAACTCCCGCTCCAGCCGCTCCTGGATGATCTCCATGTGGAGCATGCCCAAAAAACCGCACCGGAAGCCGAAGCCCAGGGCCACGGAGCTCTCCGGCTCGAAGGTCAGGGAGGCGTCATTGAGCTGGAGCTTTTCCAGGGCGTCCCGCAGGTCGGGATATTTGCTGCCGTCCTCGGTGTAAATGCCGCAGTAGACCATGGACTGGGCGGGCCGGTAGCCGGGCAGAGGCTGGGCGGCGGGGTTCTCCGCGTCGGTGATGGTGTCGCCCACCTGGGTGTCCTTCACGTTCTTGATGGAGGCGGTGAAATAGCCCACCTCGCCGGCCTGGAGGGCGTCCGTGGGCTCGTTGCCCAGGGGCTTTAGGTAGCCGCACTCCAGGATGGTATACTGGGCGCCGGTGGCCATGAGGCGAATGGTCTGGCCCTTGCGCAAGGTACCCTGTCGGATACGGAAATACACCACCACACCCACGTAGGGGTCGTACTGACTGTCGAACACCAGCGCCTGCAGGGGCGCCTTGGGGTCGCCCTTGGGCGCGGGCACATTCTTCACCACGTCCTCCAGCACCGCCTCCACGTTAAGTCCCAGCTTGGCAGAGATCTCCGGCGCGTCCATGGCGGGCAGGCCGATGATGTCCTCCACCTCCTGCTTGGCCTTCATGGGATCGGCGGCAGGCAGATCGATCTTGTTGAATACGGGCAGGATCTCCAGCTCGTGCTCCATGGCCAGATAGGTGTTGGCCAGGGTCTGGGCCTCCACCCCCTGAGTGGCGTCCACCACCAGCACAGCGCCCTCGCAGGCGGCCAGGGACCGGGAGACCTCATAGTTGAAGTCCACATGGCCCGGGGTATCGATCAGGTTCAGAGCATAAATTTCGCCGTCCTGAGCCTTGTAAAAAAGATGGACGGCACGGGACTTGATGGTGATGCCCCGCTCCCGTTCCAGGTCCATATTGTCCAGGATCTGGTTTTCCATCTCCCGCTGAGGCACGGCGTCGCACAGCTCCAGCAGCCGGTCCGCCAGCGTGGACTTGCCGTGGTCGATGTGGGCGATAATGGAAAAGTTGCGGATATGGGATTGTTCAAACATTTGCGTTCCTCCTGTAGGTAAGTCCACGCTGACGCGCCAAGTGGCGCGTAACAAGCGTTTTGCGCAGCAAAACCTTGCCGCAGGCGGAATTCATTTCCGCCGAAGGACATTAAATGAAAAGGGCTCCCGGTTTGCCGTCAGGCAAACTGGGAATGGGACTTGCCGTGGTCGATGTGGGTGATAATGGAAAAGTTGCGGATATGGGATTGTTCAAACATGTATGGTTTCCTCCTTGGGGAGATGTATCGGATGATCTTTGCTTATTATACCGGATATTCCGGCAAAATGCAATTCCTGTTGCCGCCGCCGGGAAAAAGTGTTACAATAAGGTCACCAACTTTTTGAGAGGAAAGGACGAATGCCATGAAGCTGAGTTTTTTCGGCGCTGACCAGTGTGTCACCGGCAGCTGCCATTGTCTGGAGGTAGGCGGCAAGCGCATCCTCATCGACTGCGGATTGCAGCAGGGCCGGGACGAGGTGGACAACCGCTCCCTGCCCTTTGCCCCGGGCAGCATCGACTATGCGCTTATCACCCACGCTCACATCGACCACTCCGGCCGGGTGCCTATGCTCATCAAAAACGGCTTTCAGGGCCGTATTCTCACCACCCGGCTCACCGCCCAGCTCATGAGCATCATGCTCCAGGACTCCGCCCACATTCAGGAGAGCGATGCCGAGTATAAAAACCGCAAGAACCGCCGGGCCGGCCGACCCGAGGAGGAGCCGCTGTATACCGTGGCCGACGCCCAGCGGGTGCCGGAATTCATCGACACCTGCGAGTATGGCCAGCCCGTTCACCTGTGCGATGGGGTGGACGCGGTGTTTATCGACGCAGGCCATCTGCTGGGCTCCGCCTCCATCCGCCTGACCCTCACCGAGGGAGGCCAGACGAAAACCATCGTGTTCTCCGGCGATATCGGCAACGTGGACCAGCCCATCATCCGGGACCCCCAGTTTTTCACCGGGGCGGACTATGTGGTCATGGAAAGCACCTACGGTGACCGCAACCACACAGAGGTGTGGAGCTATACCGGCCAGCTGGCCCAGATCATCGATGAGACTCTGGGCAAGGGCGGCAACGTGGTGATTCCCTCCTTTGCCGTGGGCCGCACCCAGGAGCTGCTGTATTTCATCCGGGAGATCAAGGATCAGGGCCTGGTGACCTCCGTGCCGAATTTCCCCGTGTATGTGGACAGTCCCCTGGCCAAGAGTGCCACCACCATTTTCTGCGGCGATCTGCGGGGCTATCTGGACGAGGACGCTCTGGAGCTGGTGAAGGACGGCACCCATATGTTCAATTTCCCGGGTCTGCATCTGACGGAGACCGTGGACGAGTCCAAATCTCTGAACGAGGACCATACCCCCAAGGTCATCATCTCCGCCTCCGGCATGTGCGACGCGGGCCGCATCCGCCACCATCTGAAGTATAACCTGTGGCGGGCGGACAGCGCCGTGGTGTTCGTGGGCTTCCAGTCTCCGGGCACCCTGGGCCGCACCCTGCTGGACGGGACTCCCTCCGTGAAGCTGTTCGGCGAGGACGTGGCCGTCCGGGCCAAGGTGGTGAATTTCCAGGGCCTCAGCTCCCACGCCGACCACGACCATCTGCTGGACTGGATCAGCCATTTCAAGGAGCCCAAGCCCCAGCACGTGTTCGTGGTCCACGGCGACCGGGAGGTGGCGCCGGTGTTTGCCCAGACGGTGAGCCAGCTGGGCTTCACGGCCCACGCTCCCCAGTATACCGAGGAGTATGACCTGCTGACCTGCGCCCAGCTGGCAGCGGGCTATCTGCCCCAGCGCAAGACCCGCACCTTCGACGGCGCACCCCGGGTCACCGCGGCGTATCAGAAGCTGGTGCAGCTGGGCGATTCCCTGGTGGGCCTTATCCGCCGCAGCAAGGGCCGGGACAACAAGACCCTGGCCGCCTTTGCCGAGGCGCTGCGTAAGATCCTGGACAAGTTCGAATTCTAAGCGGACGGGATGTGATGTTCCATCGCTTGCAGGGGCGGGACCCGTGTGCCCCGCCCCTGTGCTTTACCGGAAAGGAGGGCGCTTATGCCCGCATTGGAGAAAAACCGCATTTACCGCGCCCATATCGACGGCTATTCCAGCGAGGGCCTGGGCATTGCCCGGATAGACGGCCAGGTGGTGTTCGTCCACGGGGCCGTCCGGGGCGAGACCTGCGACGTTCTGGTGATGAAGGTGCTGAAAAACGCCGCCTTCGGCAAGATCGCCGCCCTGACGGAGCCGTCTCCCGCCCGGCGGCAGCCGGACTGTCCGTATTATGGCCGCTGCGGCGGCTGCGATTTCCGGCATATGTCCTATGAGGAGGAGCTGTGGGCCAAGCGTGCCCGGGTCCAGGACGCCCTGACCCGCATCGGCGGCGCGGAGGTGACGGTGGAGGAAATTCTGGGTGCGGAGCAGCCCCTGCACTACCGCAACAAGAGCATCTATCCCATCTCCCCGGTGGGGGAGGTGGGCTTTTACCGGGCCCGCAGCCACCAGGTGGTGCATGTGGAGCACTGTCTCATCCAAAAGCCGGAGGCCGATGCCCTGGCTCAGGCGGTGCGGGACTATATCGCCCGGTTTCAGGTGGAGCCGTATAACGAGGCCACTGGCCGGGGCCTGCTGCGGCACCTGTACGTCCGCACCAGCTGCCGGGGGGAGTCCCTGGCGTGCCTGCTGGTCAACGGCTCCCGCCTGCCCCATGAGCAGGAGCTGGTGGATATGCTCCGGGCTGCCGCGCCGAAAACCTGCGGCGTGGTGCTGGGGGAAAATACCCGCCGGGGAAACGCCATTTTAGGGGATCGGTACCGGACCCTCTGGGGCCGGGACTATCTGACGGATACCCTCTGCGGGCTGGAGCTGCGGCTGTCGGTGCCGTCGTTTTACCAGGTGAACCACGACCAGGCCCAGCGTCTGTACGAAAAGGCCCTGGAGTACGCCGGACTCACCGGCCGGGAGCTGGCGGTGGACCTGTACTGCGGTGCGGGTACCATCACCCAGGTGCTGGCCCGCCGGGCCAGGCACGTCATCGGCGGCGAGATCGTCCCGGAGGCCATCCGGGACGCGGAGGACAGCGCCCGCCGCAACGGCGTGGACAACGTGGAGTTCCTGTGCGGCGATGCCTCCCGGCTGGCGGAGGAGCTGCGGCAGCGGGGCCTGCGGCCCGACGTGATCTGCGTGGACCCGCCCCGGAAGGGCCTGGCGCCCGATGTGGTAGAGGCTGCCGCCTCTATGACACCCGGCCGCATTGTGTATGTATCCTGCGACCCGGCCACTCTGGCCCGGGATGTGGCCCGCTTTGCCCCCTTGGGCTATTGCCCCGTCCGCGCCTGCGCCGTGGATCTTTTCCCTGGCACGGCCCATGTTGAGACGGTATGTTTATTATCCAAACTTCAAAGCAAAGAACATATCGAGATCGAAGTGAAGATGGACGAGCTGGATTTGACCGTTGCGGAGAAAAAGGCAACCTACGAGGAAATCAAGGCGTATGTTCTGGAACATACCGGACTGAAAGTCAGCCACCTCTATATCGCACAGGTGAAGCAGAAGTACGGCATCATTGAGCGCGAGAACTACAATAAACCGAAATCCGAGGATACCAGGCAGCCCCAATGCCCACTGGAGAAGGAAAAAGCGATCACGGAGGCATTACGTCACTTTGGGATGATTTGAGGCGGATGTCTTAATCATTAAAGGAACGGTGAGGGTATGAAGTACAAAATTGCAATCTGCGATGACTCCGGTGCGGACAGACAGTTTGTTTTGAATATGGTGCGCGCCTGGGCTTCGTCCGCCGGTCACACGGTGCATATCGACGATTTTCCCTCCGCCGAGAGCTTCCTGTTCCGCTACGCAGAAGAAAGCGACTACGACATTCTCCTGCTGGATATCGAAATGGGCGCGATGGACGGCGTCACGATGGCAAAAGAGCTTCGCAAGAGCAACGACACGGTGCAGATCATTTTCATCACCGGCTATTCCGACTATATTTCAGAGGGCTACGAGGTGGCGGCGCTCCACTATCTGATGAAGCCCGTGAAGGAAGAAAAGCTCCGGTCGGTGCTGGACCGCGCCGCGGAAAAGATAACGAAAAACGAACGGGTCCTGCATTTTGAGGCCGGCGGAGAAATGGTGCGTGTGCCGATTTATCAGATTCGATATGCAGATGTGCTCGGCAACTATGTGACCGTTCACGCGCGAACGGATGTGACGGTGAAAATGACATTGGGCGAGCTTGAGAAGCAGCTCGACGAGTGCTTCTACCGCGTGGGGCGCTCTGCGCTCGTGAATCTGACGCAGATCAGCCGCGTCACCAAGACGGAGATCCGGCTCAGTGACGGAACCGCCATCCCGCTGCCGCGGGGCGCGTATGAGGGCGTCAACCGTGCCATTATCAACATGAGGTAAGGCGTATGGAATTGTTTGCAAAGAAAATCGAAAAGCAGCTCGCCTCCTATCAGCAGGAGCTGATCGAAACGCATTACCGGGAGGTAGACAATATGTACCGCCAGATCCGCGGCTGGCGGCACGACTACCGCAACCATATCCAGACCATGAAGGCTTACGCTGCCGCGGGAGATTGGGACGCCATCCAAAACTACCTCGACCTGCTGGACACCGATCTGCAAACCGTGGACACGGTCATCAAGACCGGCAATCCCATGACCGATGCCATCTTGAACTCCAAAATCTCCCTTGCAAAGGCGAAGGGCATTAAGGTCGCGGCGGATGCCCACATCCCCGTCCGGCTGAAGTCCTCGGAGATCGATCTTTGCTGCATCCTCGGCAATCTCTTCGACAACGCCATTGAGGCCAGCATGAAGCTGCCGGAGGACAAGCGCCTCATCCGGGTCTATATGGATATGAAAAACACCCAGCTCTACATCTCCTTCACCAATTTTACCGCCGGGAAGAAAATGCAGAAGGAGGGAGGGCTGTTCCGCAGCACCAAGGGCGAGGGGCATGGCTTTGGCCTTGTTCGCATCGACGCCATCGTGGAGCGGCTGGACGGATACATCAGCCGCAACAGCGAGGACGGTGCATTCACCACTGAAATACTGCTTCCGCAGGAGTGAGAGCTGCAATTCATCCCCCGGAAAAAGCGATTCGTCCCCGGAATCAACCGGGGACGATTTTTTCTGCTATGCTATGCGTGTGAGGTGAAACGACATGAAACACAGAGAAAAACCGAAGTACAGCGTCCGGCAAAATGTCTGCTTTATGGTGCGGACCGCTTGGGAGAAGCGCAGGAGAGTGCTGCTCCTTTGCGTTGTGGTCGCGGCCATCAAAGTGGCGTTGGATTTGGCGCAGCTCTATGTCACACCGGAAATTCTTACGAGGGTGGAGCAGGGCGTTCCCGTGGGGGAGTTGCTGACAACTATCGGATTTTTCACAGCGGCACTTCTTCTCTTACAGGGGGCTGCGGCGTATTGCGATGCCATCCGGATGCCCGGTGAGGTCGATGTTCGCTGTGCCATCATCCGCATGATCTCCCGGAAAAGCGGCGAGACCTCCTACCCAAATGTCCACGACTCCAAAATTCTGAAGCTGGAGGAGCAGGCGCAGCGGGCCACCAGCGGCAACGACGATGCGGCGGAGCATATTTGGCGAACGCTGACGGAGCTGCTGGCAAATCTCGGCGGCTTTGCCGTATATCTGCTGCTGTTCTCCCGCTTGAGCTGCTTTTTGATCCTGCTGGTGGTGCTGACCGCCGCAGCAGACTTCTTCGTTTCCCACTACATCAGTGAGTGGGAGTACCGCCACCGGGATGAACGGGAACAGTATGACAAGGAACTGCACTATTTTCTGACGCAGCCTCGGCAGATACAGCTTGCCAAGGACATCCGCGTCTTTGGTTTAGCCCCTTGGCTGCGGGAATTGCGGGAAAAATCCATGAAGGCACTCTCCGCCTTCATCGCTCGCCGGGAAAGGACTTATCTCTGGGCTAATGTGGCTGACGTGGCGCTGACGCTTCTTCGCAACGGCATCGCGTATGCGTATCTGATTCGGCAAACTCTGGTACATGGCTGGCCTGCATCGACATTTTTGCTCTACTTTACCGCCGTCAGCGGCGCTGCATCGTGGGTGACCGGCATCCTGACCCAGTGCAGCCAACTGCATAAGGAGAGCATCGACCTGTCCAAAATACAGGAATATCTGAACATTCCGGAGCCGTTTCGGTTTGAGGGCGGAGCGCAGCCGCCCGCAGCCGACGGATATGAGCTGCGGTTGGAGAACGTGTCCTTCCGCTATCCGGGCACGGAGAGGGATATTCTCAGGCACATAGACCTGACCATCCATCCCGGCGAAAAGCTGGCGGTGGTGGGCTTGAACGGTGCGGGCAAGACCACCATGGTGATGCTGCTTTGCGGCTTCTACGACCCCACCGAGGGGCGTGTGCTGCTAAACGGGCAGGATATTCGTGAATTTGACCGCAGCGCGTATTACCGCCTGTTTTCCGCTGTATTTCAGGGGTTTTCCATTTTGGATACCACCATTGCGGAATGTGTTGCCCAGACCACCGAGCATATCGACAGAGTAAAAGTCGATCACTGCCTTGCACAGGCCGGCTTGACAGAGGCTATTGCCAAATTCCCCCAAGGGGTGGATACCCACTTTGGCCGGGAGGTGTATCTGGACGGCGTACAGCTCTCCGGCGGCCAGACCCAGCGGCTGATGCTGGCGAGAGCGCTTTATAAGGACGGGCCCATCCTCGTTCTGGACGAGCCTACGGCGGCGCTGGATCCCATTGCGGAAAACGATATTTACCAAAAGTACAGCGATATGACGGCGGGTAAGACCTCCGTGTTCATCTCCCACCGACTGGCGTCCACCCGCTTCTGTGACCGCATCCTCTTTATAGCAGACGGCGGCATCGCCGAGGAGGGTACCCACAAGGAGTTACTGGCAAAGGGCGGTGCTTATGCGGAGCTATTTGCCGTGCAGAGCCGCTATTATCAGGAAGGAGGTGTGCAGGATGAAGAAGAAAGCTGAGGGCATGAGCCTGCGGGAGACCTTTGCCATCCACCGCCGGGCGGCACGAGATATGCGCCGGATCGCACCGGGCTGCTTTATGCCGTTTATCCTCTGTGCTGTTGTGGAGGCAGCATCGCCCTATGCGGTCATCTGGCTCTCCGCCCGGCTTGTCGATGAACTATCCACCCTTCGCAGACCGGAGATTCTGGCCAAATGGGTCCTTTGGATCGTAGCGGTCAGTGCTGCGGCAGAGCTGCTCAAGGCCGTGCTGGAGAGGTGGAAAAATGTCCGGAGCGAACTGCTTGACAGACAGAAAGAAGTTTTGTATACCGAGAAATTTCTGCGGATGGATTATGCCGACTGTGACAGGCAGGAAACACGTGATCTGTTCTCTCAGATCCGGCAGAATGCCGACTGGTCCGGTTGGGGCTTTGCCCATCTCAAGCTGTACTATACGCAGGCAGTCCAAGGCATCACCGGCATTTTAGGGGCTGCCGCCTTGACGGTGAGCCTGTTCACCCGGCAAGTCCCGACCTCGGCGGGAAAATTGACCGCTCTCAATCACCCGCTTTTCCTTGTGGGCATCCTTCTGCTGATTGCCGCCGTTACCTGCCTTGGTCCGGCGCTGGTTGGCAGAGCCTATTCTGCCTGGAACACGCTGGCAGAGCAGGTATGCTTCGGCAATCGCGTGTTCAGCCACTTCGTTTTCATGCAGCCGGGGGACAAGGAAAAAGACATGGATCGCAGAATGTACCGCCAGAGCGAACTGGCGGAGCATTATGTCCGCACAGTGAATATCTTCGGCGTGGGCTCTCCCGTGGCAAAGGCGTCCCAAACCACTGTGGGACTGAGCAAGGCGCTGGCCGCCTCTCTATCCGCTGTTCTCTCCGGCGTTGTGTATGTGTTCGTATGCTTGAAGGCGCTGGGCGGTGCCTTCGGCATCGGCAGCGTGACCCAGTATGTCAGCGCCGTGACCACATTTTCCGGCAACGCCGCCCTGCTACTGAGCACCGTCAGTCATATGCGGGCCAATGCTGAGTTCCTCAAGGCCATCTATACGTTTCTCGACATTCCCAATTCCATGTATCAGGGGAGTCTCACCACCGAAAAGAGGTCGGATCGTCAGTATGACGTGGAGTTTCGGGATGTATCCTTCCGTTATCCCGGCTCGGACATCTGGGCGCTGCGCCATGTGAATATGAGGTTCAAGGTCGGAAAAAGGCTTGCCATCGTGGGCGAAAACGGCAGCGGCAAGACCACCTTCATCAAGCTCCTGTGCCGCCTGTACGACCCGCAGGAGGGGCAGATTTTGCTCAACGGCATCGACATCCGCAAGTACCGCTATGACGATTACATGGGAATATTTTCCGTGGTATTTCAGGATTTCCAGCTCATCTGCCAGCCCTTGGGCAACAATGTGGCGGGCAGCATGGAATATGACCGTGACCGGGCAAAGAAGGCTCTGATCGATGCAGGCTTCGCAGACCGTCTTGCAGCGATGGAAAAGGGTCTGGACACCATGCTTTACAAAAATCTCTCCGAGGACGGTGTCGAGGTTTCCGGCGGCGAGGCGCAGAAGATTGCCATTGCCCGCGCGCTCTATAAGGACGCGCCCTTCATCATCCTCGACGAGCCAACAGCGGCGCTGGACCCCATCGCCGAGGCAGAGATCTACAGTAAGTTCGATGAGATCGCAGGCAATAAGACTGCCATCTATATCTCCCACCGCCTGTCCTCCTGCAAATTCTGCGACGAGATCGCCGTGTTCCACGAGGGCGCGGTCATTCAGCAGGGTAGTCACGCCGAATTGCTCGCCGATCGGGGCGGCAAATACTACGCGCTCTGGAACGCACAGGCGCAGTATTATACGGAGTGAAGCTGCTCTGTGCGTCAGAAAGAAACCGCTGTAATCCCCATCCCGCGCAGGATGGAGATTACAGTGGTTTTGATTTGGCCATCAAAGACAACCCCCGGCTCTGCCGGGGGGAAAAAATAGCCTATGGCG
>ERZ1027064.421-NODE-421-length-18371-cov-13.995032_pt1 | contig 18371 bp, 18 predicted proteins | sample MGYA00519422_ERZ1027064 | MGnify/ENA primary metagenome ERZ1027064 (study PRJEB26926, sample SAMN06164492) | human gut metagenome | biome: ENVO:00009003; feature: ENVO:2100002; material: ENVO:00002003 | host: Homo sapiens | place: USA | collected 2012 ... | reverse complement strand
TCCGTGACAGTTATTTATATTAACATATCTGTCAGACTTTGTCAACAACTTTTTTGAAATCTTTTCATGTTTCTTTCGAGCTGTTGTGTTGTCTTGGCGTTGCCTCAACAACGAATCTGAGTATATCACCCTGTGCCACACTTGTCAACATTATTTTGCATATTTTTCAAACAATTTTGCAAAAGCAGTAAAAAAGCCCATAATCATGGGCTTTTTTGTCATTTTGGATCTTATTGTCTTTTCTCTTTTTCTCATAATTTACAGTATATATGCCTATAAAAGTTGAATTGTATATTCATTTGATGTATTTTTGAGACGAAGAGAAATGTTTTGTATCCCATTTGCCATATCTTCATTTACTTCCAGTAGCAGGACCAATCCCTGTGTCTCACCGGGAGCCATGGTTTCCACATACGTAGACATGTCATTGGGCAGCATTGTGGTCAATGCATTTCCACGTGTGCCGTCATTTACAGTAATGATGTATCTGGATGCAGTACTCAGGAAATCAACATTCTCCTCCTGATCTGTTCCGTTGGTCAGTTCAAAGTTCAATATCAGAAGCTTTTTCCCGGTGGAGGCATCCAACGCAAAATAATCATCTGCAGATCCGTCCTCCGGATAAGAGTCTGCTATCTGGTAATCTCTGTATGTCAAGGTCACTCCCTCCGCAAGTCCGAAGAAATCCTCCAGACTGGTGGTAATATCCTCCTGTGCGGTAGGTGCCTGGGCTTCTGAAGCAGTCGATTCCGCAGGCTTCTCTTCCGTCTGTGCATTCTCCTGTCTTCCGGTTTCCTTGGCCGCGTCTTTTTCCAGTTTTGCAATGACGATTTCCGGGTCCACGAGACGGCTCCGGTGATTCGCATCATATTTTAAGAGCGTTACCGCCGCATATTCTCCGACTCTTTGTGATTCCGCTTCTGTCAGATCCGGAATTTCATTTCCGCAGGCTGTCATGCCAAGCGCCATTACACACAATAACGCTCCGCATACAATCCTCTTTTTGTTTTCTGTCATTCTTCTATCCTTCCCTGTCTGTTTTTCCATTGTTTCCTGTATTTTTCTCAAGTACGATATAAATCCCGGCAATCGCCAGTGCGATCACACCCACTGCAAAGAAAAGGATCGTTTTCTGCAATACCGGTGCTCCCCAGTAATCATATAATGCTATTTTACCACAAGTGCACAAAGAAAGCACTAGTCCATATATTCTTACCGGCTTATCTTTTTTCAAAAAGCCCAGTGTTACACTTACCAGCGCAATCAGCATGATCAGAACACTATTGATCACGGGAACATTGGTCTTAACGATCAGTGCCATATAGGTCAGAAAGATCACAATGATCAGTTCTCTGTGTTTAAACTTCTTATAGTATCTCTCCTGCAATGTCAGTACCAGATAAGCCAGTACAAACACAAACATGCACAGATAAGTAAGATAAGAGTTCCGGTACACCGGATTTGCCAGAGCGATCAACGCTCCGATCTGCCCCACCATTACAAATACATTAAATACCAGGATGTTTTTCCCGCGCATATATTTCACATTATTAAACAGCAATATACTTACAAACAGGATCCCCGCAAAAGCCGGCAGCTTTAGCATCGGCATCAAATTGGCCGCTGCAAAAAATGCCAGGGAAAAAGTAAGCAGGAGCTCCTGTATCGTTGTCCATCCATAGACCAGGAACATACTGAGGATGGTTCCCGCAAGGAGCAGGTATGCATACGGTATTTCCTTTCCGTTTGCCAGAAGTTCAATACAGTACAGTGATGTAACGATCACATCCAGTGCCCTCAGTCCGCCTTCCGCAAAACGGGTCAGTATCTTCGTCAGTAAAAGCAACGCTGTCAGGCATATGAGTATCGGCCAGTTACTTTCTATTACAGAAAAGGCACATACCGCAACAAAACTGAAAAAGTAACAGGGCAGCCATTTTTTCCACGTTCCACGTATGGCAATTCCCGCAAGAACCGCGACTACAAACGCCATTCCCGTCAGGGCGATGATTCCGATATACGCGTCGTTCTCCGCTCTTCCCCAATAATTGTTCATCGCCGTACCGGTTGTAATTCCGGCTACCAGAAGAAATGCTATATAGATTGCCAGCAAGCCGTTTTCATTCACTGCATGGCCCGCCTGTTTTTCTTTTAGTATGTAATTGCTCTGCACTACCAGGATCAGATGTGCGATCAGGAAAAAGGTTCCAAATGCAGCTGCTGTCACCCAGACCGGCATTCCCTGTGTACTGATCACACAGGATACCGTTACCGGGAAAAGGATCGTAGTGCTGACAAGTTGTATCAACTGCGAAGCCGTATGATATCTTCTTACCGGCACACAGATGCTCAGTACACTCAGTAACAGAATCAATGCCAGCACCAGCAGGCCTTCCGGCTCCGAAAGCAATGAAGAACCGAAAAGCGGATACGCACAAAGCCAGCATGCTGCGATTCCCAGCATTCTGTGTATCAGGGAATCCCTTTTTCTGCTCAGTAAAACCGTGCCCACTGTGATCACTGCAATGATCACCGCTGCAGGAAGCATACCGAAATTATGTAGGGAAATCGTATTGATCATGGTCGACAGATATAACGCCGCTATGCCGATAGCCGAAAAGATCCGGGCCAGTTTCGGAAGCTTTCTGTGGATCAGTAATTCTGCGATCAATACCACTCCCAGGGAAACTGCATATAAAGAAATACCTTTGATCCAGCCGTTCATAAAATACATACCAAGCAATACCAGTGCGGTCAGAATAAAGATTCCGCCAACCACCGACAATGCAATGGTTGCGACCAGATATTCCGCATTCTGCTTCTTCTGTGCCGGAGCCTGCGTCACCGGTGCCTGCACCTGTTGCATGGTAAACTGCCCCACTGGCTGTGTCTGTGATTGCCCGGCTGTCTGCTGTTCTCCGGCGGCTGCCTCCTGTGGTACACTCTGCTGCGGCACAGATGACTCCGCTCCGGTTTCTCCGCCTCTGTTTGCATTGATCTGCTGTCTCTGGTACCAGAATTCCACGCTTTTATCCAGTTCTGCCTGTAGCTGTTCTACATATTCCGGCTGTCTCTGTATTCTTGGAAGTAATTGCTGTAAATACCTGGTAAATATCGGATCATTGGACTGCATCAGGTATTCTCTTGCCTGTTGTTCCAGTCTCTTTGCTCGTTCCTGTTGTGTATTGGTCTCCATCTTTTATCCTTCCCTCATTGTAATTTCTGTGATCTTATGACACTATATACTCTCTGTATCTGTCCATATCCTGTCTATGGCAGTCCGCATGGATCAGAATACCGTCCTCCCTATACTCTCTGGAAAGTATCTGCGCCTGTTCCATCAGATAGGAAGCCACATTTCCTGCACTGTACGGGATCAGAAATACGCACTCTGCATTATCCGCATAGACTTTCTGTTCAACAGCCTCTGCCAGTTCACGGATACCGATATTAAGTCCTGCCGCCAGATACCAGTTGTCCTGTCTCTTTTGCGGCAGTGGTTCCATCTCACATTTGTCTGCCTTATTATACACTATGATCTGCGGAATGTCACCTGCTTCCAGTTCTTTTAAGGTATCAGCAGTTACCTGCATCTGCTGTCTGTAATTTTCATCGCTGAAATCCACCACCTGGATCAGCAGATCCGCATACTTCACCTCTTCCAGTGTAGAGCGGAAGGCTTTTACCAGTCCGTGGGGCAGCTTGTTGATAAATCCAACCGTATCCGTCAGGAAAAAGGGCTTATTATGTCCGGTATCCACACTGCGGACACTGGTCTCCAGTGTAGCAAACAGCATATCCTTTTCCATGACCGTTTTATCCGGCAATTCGCCGAACTGCTCTACCATACGGTTCAGAATTGTAGACTTTCCCGCATTGGTATATCCTACCAGAGCCACCTGCGGGATACGGGACTGCTGCCTCTTTTTCCGCTGCACCTCTCTGGTACGTCCCACATCTTCCAGTTCCTTTTTCAGTTCTGTGATACGATGCTCGATCTTACGCCTGTCCAGTTCCAGCTTTTTCTCACCGGTGCCCTTATTACTCATGCTGCCACTGGCACCGCCCTGTCTGCTCAGTGCATCATACATTCCTACCAGTCTCGGCAGCATATATTGCAGTCTGGCTGTCTCCACTTGTAATTTTGCCTCTCTTGTCTGGGCCCGGATGGCAAATATATCCAGGATCAGATTCGTCCGGTCGATGATCGGCAGTTCCAGTTCATTTCCCAGATTTCTTACCTGTGAAGGTGTCAGAGAATTATCAAACACAATCTCCTGTGCCCCGCATTCTTCTGCCAGCCTGCGCACCTCTGTCACTTTTCCGGTGCCGATATATAACGCTTTATTGACATGATCCAGCCGTTGTACAATCTGACCGACCACTTCTTTTTCCGCAGCTTCCGCCAGACTTGCCAGTTCCTCCATGGAACGCTCAAAATCCGGTTCTTCACCGACATCCACACCGACTAACAGTACCTTTACCGGTGCCTCCTGTATCTGTTCTTCCCTCATATAAAAATATATCCTTTATATTTACTATTTTGTCTCTAACTCAAACCAGAATTCCACGCCGTTGTTGTAATTGTTCACACCGAATTGCTGGTTCATGGATTCCATGATGGCCTTCACGATAGACAATCCCACACCGCTGCCTCCGTATTCTCTGGTTCTGGCCTTATCCACCTTGTAGAACTTCTCCCAGATATGGTGAATAGAGTCCTCCGGGATCGGTTTGCCTGTATTGAATACAGATACCCGTACTTTGCCGTCCTTTTGTTCCATTTTCACTTCGATGATCTTATCATCTTCACAATGATTGACCGCATTGGAGAAAAAGTTCATGAACACTTCTTCTATTTTAAATTCATCCGCCCATGCATAGATCGGCGGATACTCTTCCATCCGCACAGTAATCTCATGCTGTTTTGTCAGAATTGCCGCTGACTGGATATAATTTTTCACCAGCGCCGTAAGGTCGAACCGCTCCATGGCCACCACATCATTACCAAATTCCAGCTGGTTCAGGGTCAGAAGCTTTTTCACCATGTTGTTCATCTTCGCTGCTTCGTCCACGATGACATCACAATAGAACTGCCTGCTCTCGGGATCGTCATTGATCTCCTCCTGCAGCCCTTCCGCATAACCCTGAATCAGCGCAATGGGGGTCTTGAGTTCGTGGGATACATTGACCAGAAATTCCTTGCGCATTTCGTCAATGGCTTCTTTTTTCTCCACGTCCCGTTGCAATTCATTGTTCGCTGTCTTCAGTTCCGAAATGGTTTTCTCCAGGGAATCGGACAACTTATTGATATTCTCTCCCAACAAATCGATCTCATTATGTGCCTTCCCCTGATATTTTGCCTCAAAATCCAGCTGTACCATCCGTTTCGAAATATTATTCAGTTCCAGGATCGGCTTGGTCACACTTCGGGAGACGAACCAGATAATAATACCACCCGCCATTGCTCCCAGACATCCTGCAAGGGCATAGAAGCGGTTGGCGATCTTTGCACTCTCCTGAATACTGGAAAGAGGTGTCTGCATAATAAAAGAAATGCCGGTATTCAGTCTTCCGTAGATTTCCAGATATTCCTTGTCCTCCTGTCCGGTTCTCTTGATCACATAATCATCGCCGTTCTCGATCACCCTCTGGTCATTGAAAGGTATGCTGAGTCCAAATACATAACCGATCAGGCGGTTTTCCAGTCTCTCACCGCCGTTGATGGACACATATTTCATATTGGAATTCACATCCATAACGCATACCGTCATGTTGTAGCTTCTGCACACATCATCCAGTTCTCTGGCAAATTCTTCCGTGTCATAGCTGTCGCTCTCCGCTGCCTGCTTGATGGTTCCGTAAGCATCATGAATAACATCCAGTTTGCTCTGCATATAGACTTTTCCCAGAAATAAATAGTTGATCATCAGGCACAGCAGGATCGTACCGATCATCAGGCCGATAAAGATCCAGGCAAACTGTCCCCTGATAGAATGTACTTTTCTCTTTTGTTGTTTATTCCGCTGTTTCATCCATCTTGTACCCCATGCCCCATATGGTCTTTATGAGATTGCCTTCCTCGCCCAGTTTGCTGCGCAGTTTTTTCACATGTGTGTCTATGGTACGGGCATCCCCAAAATAATCATAGTTCCACACATTGTTCAGGATCTTTTCTCTGGACAGGGCAATGCCTTTATTTTCCATAAAATAGGTCAGGAGTTCAAATTCCTTGTAACTTAGATCCACATCTTTTCCATCAATGATCACGCGGTGTGCCGCCTTATCCACGGTAATGCCGCCGCAGGTCAGAGCCTCTTCCTGTCCCAGCTGATTTGTTCTGCGCAGGATTGCTTCCACTCGGGCCACCAGAATCTTGGGACTGAAGGGCTTGGAAATATACTCGTCCACTCCCAGCTGAAATCCCTGCAGTTCGTCTCTCTCATCTCCGCGGGCTGTCAGCATGATGATCGGTACTTTGGAGTTCACCCGGATCTCCCGGCATACCTGCCATCCGTCCATCTTCGGCATCATCACATCCAGAATGATCAGTGCAATATCTTTTTCTTTATAAAAAATATCCAGTGCTTCCTCACCGTCACCGGCTTGCAGCACATCAAAATTGCTCTTTACCAGGAAATCCCGGACCAGCTTACGCATTCTGCTCTCATCATCTACTACCAGTACTTTCAGTCTGTCCATACACCCTCACCTTCCTATCTTGAGATAGTAACTATTCAGTCCCATTCGCAAAATCGCCTCTTCGAGGCTTTCCTGAATACTTACACTATAGCGTGTAAATATGTCAATTTTGTGAAACTTCGGTCTCTATATGTAATTCTCTTTCCTTTTCCCGTACCGTCTGCTCCCTCTGGGTCAGTTCCTGCTCCCAGGTGGCATATTTGTTCTGCAGATTTCTTTCATAATTCAGGACATTGGGCTGATCGGAATTCAGCGTGATGATAAACATTGCAATAATTGCAATGACCATCACAATATTCATAATAAGAGACAGCCGGAACGTCGTATTTTTATTTTCTTCCGGTGCCGGTTTGATTCTTCTTCTGGCAGGAGACGTTTTTTCCCTGGTGTCCGCAAAGTTCGTCCACAGAGGGATAGGCGGAATCTCTTCTCCCAACAGATCCTGCTCTGCTTTCAGTTCTCCCTGCAATTCCCTGAGGTATTCCAAACCTACCGGAGTGCGGAACACCCTGTCATCCAATGCTTTTTTATAAATAACCAGTACGGACTCCAGATTTGTCCGATCGATCCGCTTATCCAGATAAGCAATCTTCTGTCTCTCCTGCTCTGCCAGTCTGGCATCTTTCTCTGAATAGAATGCAAATCCGGACACTACATGATCCGTCCGGTTTTGCTGCTCCTGTTCTTTCTGTACATCCATTACTGATTTTCCTCCGCGCTTCCTGCTGCAGCATTCTGCAATAAAATATGTTCTCCCTGTACCAGCGGGTAATGGACAGGACGATCACTGTCCAGATTCTCCCGGTACATATCTACTGCAGTAATCTGATGATTTTCATAGGTCGTATAATAGTAAATTCCTCTGTCTGCATTGCAGCAGGAAGTGTAGATAGTGATCTCATACTCCCCTTTGTCCAGCTGACAGCATCCTCTGGTCTGATCCACGCTCCCCAGAATATGAAAAAACTGGCTGACGCTCTCCGACTCAGACAATCCGGACAGGGAATTCATCTTCGTGAATGCCACCCGTACAAAACGGGATGCAGAAGACAGATCCCCGGGCAGTCCCATGGCTCCCATGCCTCTGCTGTACGGCTTCAGCTTCAGATCTGCGGAAAAACGGTTTGTCGGTGATTCGGAAGACAGGGACATATAATCGTTCAAACGAAACATCTGGATTGGAAACAGGGGATTGTTCGTCAATACTCCCACCGGGTTGTCATAGATCTTCAGTCCCTCCTGCACAGACTCAATCGTAATGGCCTCTTCCTTGTCTGCCAGAATCCAGTGCAGTGGAGAAACCGGATATTTTTCATTAAAGGGCGTATCCACCAGATTGATATGGGATAACAATACTCTGGCTTCCTGCACATTGGCACACTGCCCCAGAATCCAGGGGATGAACTCAAACTGGGCGATGTTGTCCTTACCTGTCTGCACTTTGCTGTATACTGCATTTCCCGGGAAATTCAGTCCCGCCATGCCGAGTCCTTTCTCATTCACTGCATCATAGTACAAAGGATAATCCCCTGCCATATGAGCAATGCCGATCATGGCATAATGCTCCGTCAGGGCATTCTGATGCCGTAGCGGAAAAGGATAATTGCGTGGTGTTACCGTTACCTCTTCCCCATAGTTAAATTCATAATCAAAAGTTCTGCCGAAATAAAAATCCTGTGATCTATAAGTTGCCGCTGTACACATAACATATACTCCTTTATTCTGATTCAAATAGATATAGAAACTAGTCTTAGTCTATAGCATTTGCAGAATGTTTGCAAGTATACGAAAACTGTTGACGCAAATATGCCATTACGATAACATAAAGACCCAAAAAGAGTACTACTGTACAGCAACCCTGGTTAGTCCGATCCGGGAAAGTTAATATCTGTCGCAGCAAACCATATTCTTATCTTTACTAAGCAAATAATAGGGACCTTCGAGGCTGTTATCAGTATCTCGAAGGTCCTTTTCTGCTATATCTAATTCACTTGCCGATTAAGGATTACACCGCTTACAGGGCATATATCCCATATTGATGATATCTTCTCTGTTGCCGGTATATATCTCTTTGTTTTTCTCCTTCATCTGATCCACGCTGGAGCAGGACGGATAGTGGAATTTCATGGTGTTGGTATTCAGCACGTAGGTAGTTTCCTGTGATTCCTGTGGCACTGACGGTTCCGGTGTGATCTGCACCGTAGTGTCTGTCTGGGGTTGTTGTGTCGGTGTTTCTATCACAATGGGTGCTGCCGCTTCCTGGGATGCCGCGTTGCTCTCTGCCCAGTTATCCCCGGTAGCATAATCAATACCGATCCCCGGCTGCACATTGTAGGCATATACACAGAATTGGATTCCCTCTCCGACATCTTCCACAGAATAGGCTTCCATGAGGACACCGTCTGCCAGCAGGTTATCCCCGTCAAATATGGGAGTGACACGGTACAGGACATGATTCCCTGTATTTTTGATATAATCGCAGACTTTCGTCTCAAAGGGAAGCATTCCCTGTGTATTCAGATATCTGGTTCCGGTGATCAGGTTCTGCGGGTTGGCGTTTTCCGCTGCCAGCATGTAAGCGATCAGGTGGCAGCGATTGTATAGGTATTTTCCGTCCACGTTATCGTATTTCACCAGATGCCAGCCGGTAGGCTTCACAGCTCCGATCTCCCCTCTCGGTTCTGTCGGCATCAGATCCTGTCCCACGTTGGCATATGCCACGCCACAGCGCCCCAGGCTATCCAGCTCGCTGTATGTCTCGAAGGACTGTGTAGTCAGATCTGCTTCTGTGAAATAAGGTTTGTTGCCATTGACTTCTGTATAAGGTGTGCCGGAGTATGCCGGAATCTCCCGGAGGGAAAATGCTGACGTGCCCTCTCCTGTCGGAACGTCTGTTGCAGATGTAACCTGCTGCGATTCTTGTGTATCCGAAGCGTTTTCCTGTGACTGTCCGGATTCGGGTTCCGATGCTGCAGTCTCCGATGCCTCCAGCAATTCGTAGGGGATCGTCGCCGGCTGCTCTATCGTATAGGTATTATCCTGCGGCGTGACGGTGCTTTCCGCACAGCCGGTAAATGTCAATAGCAGTACCAACCATAGTGACAATTGTGTTATCAAACGTTTCTGAAATCTGTTATGTTTCATTTTCATAGCTTGTCAATTACTCCCTTGTAAAACTCTTTGGAAATTATACCACATTTTTCTTCATCCGACCCGTGAATTATACTGAGTTTTGTTGACTTTTTCAGCAGATTTGGGTATATTACAGTCAAAAGAGATAGCCTTCCCTGAAGATCGTTCCGGATGTTTGGTTGAGGCAACATGAAATGCAATCGAGTAGGAGACGGTGATTAACCGCCGTCCTCTCACACCACCGTGCGTCAGACTGTCTAACGATTGGTATTTATGATATAATTAAGTTACAAGATATAGGAATTGGGGGCTTAATTATGGCATATATTGTTGGAATAGATAGAAATCAATCCAGAATGATTACAGCATCGTTAGATGATTTGATTGATAAAGATAATTCAGTCCGCGCAATTGATTCCTATGTTAATTCATTAGATCTACTCGAACTGGGTTTTACAGAATACAGAGGGACTAATAGAGGGCAATCGCCATATCGTCGTTCTGATTTGTTGAAACTGCATGTTTATGGCTACTTGAATAAAATTCGATCGAGCAGAGCTCTGGAAATGGAGTGTAAACGAAACATTGAACTCATGTGGCTGATCAATGCAATAACACCAGATCATGGAACTATTTCTGGGTTCGTAAAAGAAAACAGAAAAGCTTTTCATAATACGTTGCAGCAATTGACACTTCTTCTTAAAGGATGGGGCTTGATCGATGGAAAGCTGATAGCAATTGATGGCACTAAAATTCGTGCTCAAAATAGCAAGCACAATTGTATCACCCAAAGCGGTTTAGATAAAAAGATTGCTTATACTGATGAAAAAATAAATTCGTATCTTATGGCCATCGAAAAAGAGAATACGGTCGATTCTGAATATAAAGCCAAGCTGGAAACCTATCAGAAACTGAAAGAAGAATACTTATGCCAAAAGACAGAACTTGCAGAAAATGGATTAGAGCAAAAGAGCCTTACAGATCCTGATTCCCGGCGAATGAAAAATAATGGCTCTTTGGATATTTGTTACAATGTACAATCTGTAGTTGATTCAAAAAATCATTTTATCGTAGATATATCTACAACAAATGATATCAATGACCAAAATCAGCTTCATGTCATGGCTAAGAATGCGAAAGAACTCTTAGACATCGAGGAGTGTACAGTTATCGCTGATACCGGATATTATAATGCGACTGAAATTAAAAACTGTATCGATGACGGCATGACTGTATATATCAAAAAATCAAAAGCCAATAATAGTACAAAGAATAATGAATTTCGTAAAGAAAAATTCACCTACAACTCGGAAGATGATACATATATCTGCCCGGCAGGTGAGAGGTTATCTTTTTTTGAAAACACATCAAAAAATGGGTTGAGATATAAAAAATATAAGTGTGCATCCTGTTCTACATGTAAATATCAGAATAGTTGTACATCATCCAAAACCGGAAGGACGCTTCAGCGTTGGGAACATGAAAATATCCTTGCTGATGTTCGCAAATCAACATTGGAAAACAATGATGTTTATAAACAGAGACGATGCATTGTAGAGCATCCGTTTGGAACAATCAAACGCACTTTAGGATATAGCTTCTTTCTTAGACGCCAAAAAGAAAATGTCGATGCTGAAGCAGCATCCATGTTTATCGCTTATAATTTTAAGCGATTATTAAGTATGTTCTCAATTCAAGAATTGGTCAACAGATTTGAATAATCGAAAAGAAAAAAGCATCGAAAAGAACTTTAGGGCAGTCCTTCATTTAGTAGAATGAAGAAAATATGAAAATCCGTTTGTCAGACCGTAGATTTTGCTACCTCAAAATGGTTTCGTTAGACAGTCTGGCGTACCGTTCGGTACACGGCGGTTTCAATAGTTGACGTGCATGGACTGGTACGCTGTCGCTAAATCATAGTAGCCCCAGCTTATCAGTCTTTCTTTATTCAACGCCCAGTTTACCGCTTTGTTCCCGGCATTAAACCAGTATCCTTTGCGGTCATTGGCGATTGTTGCCGCATAGTGACTGGCTACTCCCAGTCCGATTAGTTTTCTCATTCTCGTTCTGGGTAGTTTCCACTGCTTCCAGATACACATCCGTATCCTTCGGTACAGCCATCCATTCAGGTCTTCGATGTTTCTTTTCATGTCTGCTATACTATAGTAGTTCAGCCATCCCCTCATATAGATTTCTACTCGCTTCATGGCTTTCACTATACTTCTGCATCTGCTCCGGGAAGTGAGCCTGCGCAGGTTTTCCTTGGCTTTCTTCCATGACTTTTCATGCACACGGATATAGATTCCTTTTCCGTTCTTCCCATAACAAAAACCAAGGTATTTAAAATTTCGTATTGCAAACACACTGACCGTACGGCTTTTCTCCCGGTTCACCTTCAGTTTCAGCGTCCCTTCCAGATATTTCGTACTGCTCTCCAACAACCTCTCAGATGCCCGTTCACTCTTCGCTAACAGTACGATATCATCTGCATAGCGGATGCACGGTACCCCTCTTTTGTTGAATTCCTGGTCAAACTCATTAAGATAGACATTGGCTAACAGCGGGGAGAGATTTCCTCCCTGCGGCGAACCTTCTTCCGTCTTGACCACTACACCGTTTTCCATCACTCCGCTTTTCAGATACCTCTTTATCATCTGAATCACTCTTTCATCCTTTACATCTCTGCGCAGGATATTTACAAGGAATTCATGGTTCAGCGTATCGAAATACTTGGACAGGTCAAGGACGACCGCCCTTGTATATCCCTGTTCTGCATACTCCTTTATCCTCTGAACTGCATCTTTTGCACTCCGTTCCGGTCGGTATCCGAAACTTCCTTCTGCGAACTTCGGCTCATAAATCGGTATCAGCTGTTGTGATATCGCCTGCTGGATAATGCGGTCTGTGACGGTGGGAATACCAAGCTTTCGTACTCCGCCGTCCGGCTTCGGGATTTCCACTCTTCTGACCGGGGACGGGGTATAGTGCCCTTTCCGTATCCTCTCTGTCAGTTCATGGCTATGTTCCTTCAACCACGGAAACGCCTCTTCGATAGTCATTCCATCTACTCCCGGCGCTCCCTTGTTTGCCTTCACTCTTTTGTAAGCTCTGTTCAGATTGTCCTTACTCAGTATCTTACCTAAAATGTCTGGCTCTGCACTGTCTCTTTCTTTCCATATCCGGTTGAATGAGCGATGCGCTCTTACATACCCTTTACGTTCCGCGCTGTCTCTCTGCAAGCAGCTTTCCTTGTTTTCTGCATCCATCTGCCCATTCCTCCTTTCCGGGTCATACTTAAGACTCCTATTGATTCGGTCCTTCACCTCGAACGGATCTTGTTCCGTTTGGCTACTATGACCTCTGCTGACTTCTGTGCGTTCAGCATTGCTTTATGCAATGGTTACCTCTTTCAAAGCGTACCGCACAGACCTCCCTAGGTACCACACGTTTCTTCCTCTCCATCCATCTGCCTCATTTATCATGCATGATTCCGTGTAGTTATTGGGCTTTAACATGGGTTGCTGTCTTACCCACATGCATGACCTCATATGAGATTTCTGTTCGTCAGACCAGAGATTTGCCCGTGAGTTGGTATATTCCTCACATCCAGCTTCCTTCAGATTCCATCTCACGATGGACACCCTTGCCTTCGGCTATATCCTTCCCACTACCGGGCGGATTCGGGACTTTAACCCGTTAGAAACGTGCGCCGCTAGGCGCACACACGAAAAATAAAAAGTGCCGCAAAAACGGCACTTTTTTCTATGGAGTTATCTGTGTCAATGTCGAACACTTTCTGTTAGACTTTTTGTCCTGGAGTTCTGTGATCTCCGTTAGCGTATCCAGTTCAATGGTTGTTCTGTCATCGCAATACCACCATGTAATAACCAAACGGTCATTATATACATATGCATTGTCAAACCCAAAGCCACTCACAGCGGTGCGAAGCAGGTTTTACTATGCTTTCGGAAGATGCGACCCTACGGGCAGCAATGCAAGGCAGGGAATCCTATTTAATAGAAGATATAAGGAAATGATAATTCCCCTGTAGAAATGATAATAGTACTATTTCTGCTCCGGCTTGCGTAGATTCTTTATCTTCTTTTCAAAGAATCTCCAGAGTTCTTCGCCATTCTCACGTAGCTGTACATATTCCTCTGCCCATTGCAGAACCAGCTTTTCATTCTCCGCAGACTGTGTAGCTATGGGAGTTTCATAAGGCGGTATCCCGCTATCCAAAGTTTCTGCCACTCCCCACATTCTGCAAATCCGCATTGCTGTTCTGTAGATTCCTTCTTTTTGCGTGTTGCCGCTCATCCGTTTTTCTCCTTTGCATCCGTTTTCTGATAGTCCACGCCGCCGTCTGATTTCATAAAAAAACATACATCCGACTTGTTTCTAAAACAAACCCAGATGTATGTTTAAATTTCTTTTTGCACTTTCTCAAAGTTGAAACATACATCTGAACCTGATCTCTTCTTTTCCTGAATTATCAGTCAAAAAAAGAGACACAAGTAACTTGATGTCTCAACCTACTCAGAAATTAGCACATTTTTTCGGTTTTGTCAAGAGGATGGGCGGTTTTTGGGGGAACAGGCTTTTCTCTATGCCTGTTCACACTCAATGCGGAAAATATAGTAGCAGGCAAAATTACCGAAAATCTTCCGATCCGCTTCCAGCTTGCTGATGTCCGGCACATTCACCCCGTTGTTCTGTAGATAACGGAAATAGATACGGACACTGTCCATGAACCGGTTGTGCTGACTGGTGCGGTAGCTGTCGTTCTCGGCTTTCTCTTCTCTGCTCATTTCGCTGAACCGATACCGCATCGTTGCATACTTGTAGGCAAACTCCTTTACATCTGCATACAGTTCTGCGGCGGTCTCGTCCTTTTCCTTCTGTGCTTCCAGTACCTGATATACTTCCTCAAACTTCTCTAATTCCATGCTGCTTTCTCCTTTCGCTTTCCCTTATTTTTATCCTGTATTTTATTATGAATGTTCCGACACAGGATGTCAAACATTCTTCCTGCAACCACTCGTTGGTACAACTGTTTTTTCGAGCCTTTCTTCTCTGCTTATCTTTTGGAAAATGATTTTGTGAAAAATAAGCCTGCCATAAGGTGTAGCTTTTCTTATTTTTCAGTTCTCTTTTCAAAAGCATTTTTCATTCTTTTACATCGCAGATGTGACAAGCTCTGCTTATGCCCTTTTTGCCTTCCGGAGCCTTTAGCGGAGAAAGCAATGAGATTTCTGCGAAAACCCCGTAACTATGCGGGTTTGAGCCTGTAAACGAGCCGTCAGAATATTGGCACTTTTCTGTAAACATTGTTTACAGCTGTAAACGAGAGTGCCAGAACGCCCGTAAAATGGGCATTTTTTAAGTGAACTTGTTTACAAGCCGTAAGGGTCTGTGACGACGTGTAAACGGGACGCTATTTGCAAAATTTGTAAACAATGTTTACAAGAAAGTTCTTTGCGCAGACCTTAGACTGTACCGTAAGGTTCTGCGCAGCTTGTCATGCCTTTTTCTTTCAAAAGTGAACCATTCTCTGTACCAGTTTCCGCCCAGATTTGGGTCAATCTTGGGCGCATATTGGTACACAAATGCAGGGAATGCCTGTTCTTTCCTTTTTGCTACAATCATTGTACCAAGTCTGGGACTGTTTCGGTACATCATTGTTCCATTTTAGGTATCTGTTTTTCTGTTCCACTTCCGGTACAGGAAATGTACCAAAATAAACCCAAAAGTGGTACATTCTCTGCCCCGGAAAAGTTCAACCCAAACCTGGTACAATCCGTGGCTCATTCTGCGCCCAAAGATGGTACATTACCTGTCTAAAAAAGGGCGGTCTTTCGGCTGCCCGTAGATTTTTTATTCTAAATAAAATTATATACCTTTTTCCGTGAACGCTTTCTGAGTCTTGCTGTCACATATATGATCTGAAATTCTGCGTTCCACTTCTTGATATTTGTTGCGACAAAGACCGTCATCACAACGGTAAGGATTGTCATACTAAGGCTTGTGCAAAACAAACACTCCACATACTTTGCTGCCAGTACTCCCGCAAGAACCATTCTGACCGGAACGGGTACTGCAAGAAGAATCTGTAATAACGTTCTCTCCATCAGACAGAACAGGACAATCCATAAGTCTCTGATACCTGAAAGTATTCTCTTCCTCATATTTGCCACACTCCTTCCAAGCACCCTGTCGGCAGTCCGCGCGGACTGCAAAAAAGAACCTGCAAAAGCAGGTTCCTTAAATGAGTGAAAAGCCTTGTCGAAGAATGGTGTTCCAGTTGCTTTTTTGATAAAGAAAACGTACAATGATTACCACCTTCTTGTCTTCGTCTATGGTATAAAACGCAAGATAATTGTTTACCATAATAAATCGAATTCCCCACCCAGCCAACACGGGATCATCCACCAGCTGTAGTTTTTCCGGCATCTGGGTCAGTTCACCGATTTTTTCCGTTGCAACATCCAACAGATGGTCTGCTGCCTGTGGGTTCTTCAAGACAAATTCGATGTAATCTGCTGCTTTCGCAATGTCATGCTCCGCAGTTTTGGTGATGTGTACCTGATAATTCATCTTCTACGGCGGCTCCGAATATCAGCCATGGCTTCTTGGAACGGTCTGGTATTGCCAGCGGCAATATCGTCCATTCCTTCCTTAATCTGGCTATATAGTTCAAAGCGGCTGGTTAATTCCTCGTATGCCTCAATGCTCATTACAGCAAGGTCACCTTTTCCATTCTTCGTAATAAAAACAGGTTCCGGGTAGTTATGACAGTAGGTCGATATTTCATTATAATTGTTCCGCAAGTCAGCACTTGATTTAATGGTCGGCATAAAAGCACCTCCTTCTGTGATAGTAAAATTATACACAAATTTTGTTATGCAGTCAATGGAGTATACTATTATTCTTTGCGGTATGCTTTCCTTTATTCCTCTGTCAACAATCCTCCCTTGCACACACGGTCTCAATGTCAGCACTCAAAATATCGAAATGGCAGTCCTCACATTGCAGTAAGATATTTTCGGGGTTATCTTCCTCACCCTCGAACGTGATTTTCACATTATGTCCCATGTGCTTCTGTAGCGCATTCCATAAGTCCATATCTCGATCCATAATTTCTTTACCATTCTGTCAAGCGACAGCCTTTCTTTTTCATATTGCGCCCGGTCTGTACAGCAGACCTTCCGTAAAATAGGAAAAGCGGACGCATCAGCGTCCGCCTTGGTACTTGTTATTTAATTTCCGAACGACACTTCCACATCAGGGTTCTGCTCCTGCCACTTCTTCAAGCCGTCTTCCTGCGTGGGCGGGGTCATAGACCAGCCTACGTTCGAGGATGACGTGTCAGTGTTCTCGTCGGCAGTCTTAGGAGCTGCTGCGACGGAGTTTTCCTGTACGGGAGTGTTGATTGTCACGGAGCTGTTTGTAGCGGTGTTATCCCAGGTGAATACCTGATAATGTACATGCATATTTCCCAGTGCACCACCCATCAGTGGTACAACTCTTACAGCTACAGCACTGTAGGTGTAGTTCGGGTTCATGTAATTGTCATGGTGTCCAGGGCTGTCATGCCATCCCTGATAGATTTCTTCAGCGGTCTGCTGACCTTCGGACTGGTTCTCGCTAGTACCAGTTCTCATACTTGCGTGGATGTCATTTTCATAGCATCGCTGTACGGCGATGTTGTATACATCCTCACTCCAGATGAGTGCAGGAATACCGTTTGCTACACGTTCTTCATTGACCAGTGCAAATACCTGTTCCGCCATGGCTCTGTCGAAGTATTCTCCAGAGGTGTCCGTCGTACCTGTTGTAGTTGTCTGTGCAGGCGCAGGTGTTGCAGCAGTATTGCTGCTGCTGTTGTTTGCACTTGCAACGGTATTCACAGCAGGCTTTTCGGATACGATGTACTTGTCACTTACATAACCAGTGGTGCCGTTTAAATCAAAGCGATACCAGCCTGTCTGGTCGCACTTGCCTGTGACTGTGATTTCCTGGCTGGCTTTCAGGCTGCCAATTTTCTTACCATCCGTGCTGGGCAGGTCTCTGACATTTACTGCGGACTTTGCATACATGGTCTGGTTAAGTTCCGAATAAGTATACCCTGTGCTTACAGCACAGTGGGTTCTACAGATGCTGTTGTGGGTTCTACAGCGGGTGCAGGAGATTCCGCAGGAGCAGTCTCTGTGGGAGCTTCGGTCGGCTCTACGGTTGCTTCTGTGGTTGTCATTTCAGTGGATTCTACAGAATTGGTTTCTGTAGCTGTTACAGAGGTGGTCTCTGTGCTGGCAGTTTTGTTACTGGTTGTTTCCTTGCTGCCACATGCGGTCAGCATCAGTGCTGCGCAAAGGATTGCTGCTACGGCTTTCGCAGCGAGCTTGTGTGTTCTGTGTTTCATAGTTGGTTTTCCTCGCTTTCGTTGAGAGAATTTATTTCGAGCGATTAACTTTTGTTTTCATGTGATCGTTCTCTATCGTTCTTACATTATAGTCAATATATTAGGTATAGTCAAGAAA
>ERZ1027064.386-NODE-386-length-19747-cov-5.583486_pt1 | contig 19747 bp, 22 predicted proteins | sample MGYA00519422_ERZ1027064 | MGnify/ENA primary metagenome ERZ1027064 (study PRJEB26926, sample SAMN06164492) | human gut metagenome | biome: ENVO:00009003; feature: ENVO:2100002; material: ENVO:00002003 | host: Homo sapiens | place: USA | collected 2012 ... | reverse complement strand
ATATCGATGCGTACTATAAAGTTTGTGACGATGAGCAGATGAAAAAGTATCCGCTCATTCATGACGATGCACGCAACATGCTTTCTCATAAAGAAGTTGCTGATGAATTATTTGACCTAGTTCTCACTGATCCACCGTATTCTGATATGATGGCAAAGGAACGTACCGGACAGAGGAAAAAGCTGTACAATGATTCGGCTCCAAAACCTTATACGGATTCGAGAGCTGATTTAGGCAACATTCCTATAGATGAGTTTTTGGTAGAACTTAGAAAAATAATGGAGATAGCTTTTTCGCGGTTGAAGAATAAGGGCTATATGGTTGTATTCTGTAAAGACTTTCAGCCACAGGCAGGGCAGCCAAATCTTCTGCATGCTGAGGTCATTAATGAGCTTTGCAGGATAAACGGCCTTGAATACAGAGGCATGAGAATTTGGCATGATCAAGCGATGTCGCTCTATCCTTTCGGCTACCCCTTTTCCTTCGTTATGAATCAGATTCATCAATACATTTTGATTTTTAGAAAAGAGGTGTAATTATGCCCGCTACAGAAAACATTGGCTACACTGGGAAAAGCCAACTTATGGACAATTATGGTTGGGTTCAGAATACATCGAATCTATCTACAGTTCGTGATACAGTTGATTTGGTTCCCAGTGATGGAATTGACCACAACAGCCTAATGAGAATGATTTATCTTTTCAGACAGGAAAAAGGGGATCTGAAAAAGAAATGGGAATGGGATGCTCGTTGCCGAATTAAGGCAATTTGTGCTACTGGAATGGTAGAGTTGGACCGCTCCATTGCAGGATATAGATTAACGCCTTTAGGTGAAGAACTGAAACAATCTCCTCACAGTACTACATTTTTTAGAGGCAAACGAGTTCTTTCCTCGGAAGAAAAAGAGATATTTAAAAAAGGCCTCTTAACAAATCCGCCTGTAATAAGAGTCTTGGCTGTATTAAATGATAGCCGCAGGAATGGTAATGTTCCCCTAAGCAAATATGAGGTCGGCAGTCAACTAGGTTTTGTTGGGGATATTGGGTTTACACACTTTGAAGCTGAGTACGTTGCTCTGATGGGCAAAAGCTTTAATGACAAAGAGGGCGATGCAGATAAATGGGCCAGAACTATTATCAGCTGGCTCTCGCAGGTTGGCTGGGTGATCACTGCTGATTCAGTTGAGATATACGGTAGGACACTGCCAAGGTATACAACAACATTTGAAGTAGATAGAGTTTTGCAATATAACGCAAAGTCCACAACCAAATATGTGCCTCAAGAAATGCTTTGCTCTGATCACCATGCGTTTCCTAAGGTGGTTCAGGAGCGAAGAGTCTCCATTATTAAAGAACTCTCTAATTCTTCAGCTGTCAAGGTTGATGATTTGTTGGCTGCTCTCAACTCAGACGGGATAGAAATTGACACTGAGACGCTGAAGTTTGATCTTATTAACCTGAAACAGGCTGGGATTAATATTGAGAAGGAGCTCTCATATTACAGACTTGCAGATAGAATCAAGCTCGACGTCATTCCAGAAAAAGCAGAGCAAAAAGAGAATTTGAGTGATGTTGAGAAGAAGATCACCCACTATGTTACAACATATGCAGATACTTTGCCTGCTCGTTTGGTGGATAATCTTATCCGGTTTGGATATGGTGGAACAGAATCAGCAGCACAATTTGAAGCAGCAGTCGATAAATTTTTCAAGTTGTTGGGCTACGAATCAAATTGCTTGGGGCAAGGACATGGACGTGTCGCGGACGTCATAGCAAAGTATAAGACAACACTTTATCCTAGATCATACGGCCTTATTATAGACGCAAAAGCATATGCCAGATATACATTTCCTGCTGGCGATGTAAGGAAGATGAAGGAATATATTGATTTACATGGAGCTGAGTTACTATCTGAAAGAATTCCTAATCATGCCTTTGCGTTTATCAGTATGGACTTTGTTAATCCGGATGATCATCTGGAAGAAATAGCCACTGATACGGCTGTTAATGGGACAGCAATCACCGTTTTTGAATTGTTTAAGCTTGGCGATAGCGTCATTCAACAGAAGGAAAGCATAGCAAACCTATACCCAAAATATACGACAAACAAGCTATTTCGTGCTGGCTAAAATGCAACACTATTTGCAAAGGGAAGGAGGCCATTTGGATGATTAAACTACTAGTCACAGACTTGGATGACACTTTATACTCGTGGCTTGGTTTTTTCGTCCCTGCGTTTTATGCAATGGCGGAAGAAGTAGCTGCAATCACACATGTGGATTTCAGCGTCATCTTGTCAGAATACAAAATGATCCATCAGTTAACAGGAAGCGTTGAGACCCCGTTTGCAACACTTCAATTGCCATCAGTTAAGCGAGCATTTCCTGACATGACAGAGGAGCAAATGAAGGAGCAGCTCGACTCTGCTTTTCACAGGTTTTATAGTGTTCGCAAGCGCCAACTGAAGTTATTTCCGGGTGTGCGAGAAACCTTAGAGGAGATTTATAACTCAGGCATTAGAATCGTAGGGTATACAGAATCCGCATCTGAAAATGGTGTATACAGACTTAGGCAACTGAATATAGAGTCCTATTTTTCGCGTATATACGTTTCAAATAGTTGGAAATCACAGGGTAAAGAGAAATCACTCTTAATTTCAGAAAAAGCTAAAGTAGTAACTGGGAAGAAGCCAAATGTAAATGTGTTGCGGCAGATTGTCGCTGATCAAAACACCACACCAAATAGTGTGCTTTATATTGGAGATAGTCTTACAAAGGATATCTTTATGGCCAAACAACTAGGGGTAAAGTGTGTTTTGTTTTCGAATCCAGCAGGAATGGATCCCGGGTTTTATGAAAAACTGGTTGCTATCTCTAGTTGGACACAAGTTGATTTCGTAAGAGAAGCTCAAATAAAAGAAGAATGTATAAAAAAAGCTATTCGACCCGATTTTGTAATTACTGCTTTTTCCGAGCTGAAAGGAATTATAAATTTACTTAATGAGGAGAGAGATTATGGCGTCGAGTAAATTAAAAACTATAATACTTCGGTTTCGGGACTTGTCTGTGTCTGACACGATTCAGAGACATAACGACATCTGCGAATCCTTAGGATATGTTTGGTGGGGTTGGTGGTCAAAGCCGCAAGAAAAAATACCTTTCGATGAATTTGCCCTATTAGAACGTAAGGCGCACGAAAATGATGGCTTGGAATTGTTTTTGTTTGATTCTGGCAAAAAATGCTTATATAAAGCTTCCTGCACTGATATACGTTATAAAACAACAGGCGAACGAATGGAGTGTCCAGAGAAGGACAAAACCCCCAGTTACTACTCAGATTCTATCTATCTAGCTTGGTTCAAGTTTGCACAGATAACCGGTCCTCTGCAAAACAGTGAAGCCCTCTCTCTTCTCAGAAAACACTCATATCTCAGAGTAGACCACTTTTTCGAATCAGAACGTTCCGCATTCACACCATTTTATAACAAGCGGGTGTATAGTCTTGAAGAATTGGCTGATCAGCAAAGAACGATCTGGTTTATTAGGAACTTTGAGAAGGGTGATAGTTCTCACGAAATCCATTCTTTCTCATCGTCATTAAACGATGATAAGAATGTTGATCAAGAGTTTCGTATTCTGCCAACTCAAGATGTACTATGGATATCAGATTTGCATTTTTCAAATAGGCATCATGCGTTTGGTATCTTGCCTGGTAGTGACAACAGACTGCAAACACGTCTTCACAAAGAACTAAGTGAGCTTAACCAGAAAGAGCATACTCTTTCTCATATTATCATATCCGGAGATTTAACATTTGAAGCTTCGAAGGAAGAGTACGCTTCTGCACTAGAGTTTGTTAACTTCATGAGAAGTACCTATAACCTCAATGACAATTGCTATTCAATTTGTCCTGGCAATCATGATTTGAAGTTCAGTGAAAAGCCCTATTCGGAAGATGATAAGGTGACAATTGCTTATGATTCCTCCAAGGAAGCCTATATAGATTTTTACCGACAAGTCTTCGGGGCAGATCCCACCGAAAGCCTATATTCAATTAGAAGGTTTCTAACTCCAGATCTTGTTCCAATTGAGGTTATAGCCATAAACAGCTGCCTTCTGCAACAAGATAAAGATCATTTTAGAGGCATGGGTTATGTCGGAAATGATCAACGAGATGAAATAGAGGGGAAACTTGCATTAACAAAGGGGAAAAAAGTATTTAGGATTCTAGTTATGCATCATCATTTGATGCCGGTCATGTTTTCTGAAGAACCAAAAGTATCAGAGATGTACTCATTAACCTTGGATAGTGAAGCAATTTCACAGTTTGTTTTACGAAATGGTATTAATGTTGTTCTTCATGGACATGCCCACAAGGAATTCTACAGCGAAATAGTACGGATTTCAAAAGAAGGAAGTCGGAAGAAATACCATGTCATTGGAATTGGAAGCGCTGGAGCGACTGCAGCAGATTTGAGCGATGGCAGAAAGAATATGTTCGGCCTTCTAACCTTTTCGAAGGACTCTCTTTGCGTAACAGAATATACCCTAGATGCAAATGGAGAAGCTTCCAGAGAAATCGCCTCTTACACGATTCCGTATTTTGAAACAAGTGATTTTTAGCCTGCCTTATTGAGAGGCAGCCTTCCGGTAGCAAGATAGTAGCTATGATTGCCTTCGGCATTTTATTACAAATTATGGATCGGTTTATGACCTTGCTAGTTATGCTCAACCGCTTTGGCCGATTAATGACATGATGATTAAACCTACGCTATACATAAGTATTTAGAGGTACAGGGAAAACGCGTACATCAGATGTCAGCCACGCCCTTCCAGTTTCGAATCCGAAACTGGAAGGGAACGATACAAACGAGTAAAGGATTACAGAAATGGATAAAGTAGGTGTGATTTACATACTGACAAACCCGTCCTTCCCTGAATATGTGAAGATCGGGTATGCGGACGATATCGACAAGCGGCTCCAGCAGCTGAACCGGAGCGAGTGCATCCCCTTTGCTTTCCGGGTTTATGCGACGTATGAGGTCAATTCCCGGCTCTCTGATCTGAAAATCCATAGCATTATCGATAAGCTGAATCCAAACCTGCGCTCCATCGAGAATTTCAACGGGAAGCAGCGCGTGCGTGAGTTTTATGCCATGTCGCCGGAGGATGCCTATTCCATCCTGGAGGCCATCGCAGAGATCCACGGCTGCGCGGACAAGCTGAAACGGATCGCCATGGACGAGGCTCAGAAGCAGGCGGAGGAAACCGCACAAGAGATCGACGCCGAGCACAAAGAGCGCCAGTCGCCTTTCCGCTTTTCCATGTGCAACATTCAGCCCGGTGAAGAGATCGAATACTGCAACAACCCGGAGATCAAGTGCACCGTCGTAGATGATAAGACAGTTAGCTATCAGGGGCAGAGCTATTCGCTTTCTTCTTTAGCCCAGCTTCTCACTGGCAGCAAATACTCCGTCGCCGGTCCCCGCTATTTCAAATACAAGGGCGAATGGCTGAACGATATCCGGCACCGACTGGAAGGATAAGCAACTGTATTCTAACAAGATGATTACTTGCTGCGGCATGAGGGTTAGTATATGTATGAGAAAGAACTACAGAGAATACTGAATGCTTCACAAAACAATGCGCTTACTTTTTTCGTCGGTGCAGGCGTATCGGCACTCTCCGGAGCACCAACCTGGAAAGCCCTGATCCACGCAATAAGCGATAAACTGGGACGAACTCGAAAAGATGAGTACTCTTCCGATGAGAATCTTCAAATTCCGCAGATGTTTTATTATTCTTTAGGGGAAAACAAGGAAGAATACTATAGGTTTGTCAAAGAACAGCTGTACTCTGCTTCCTTGCTGCCCAATACCATCCATCGGGAAATGCTAAACCTAAATCCAGTATCCTTTATTACCACCAACTATGACACGCTATTGGAAGACGCAGCAGTCCAGTATTGCCAAAGCTTTAAGGTTGTTTCACAAGATGAAGATGTTCCGACTATCTTTGGAGATAGATTTATACTAAAACTACACGGAGATTTCAAGCACAATAATTTTGTGCTCAAAGAAGAGGATTACCTCAACTATAGTGAGAACTTTAAATTAATTGAAACTTTGGTGAAATCCATTTTTTCCACCAACACCGTTGTTTTTATAGGATACAGCCTGAATGATTATAATATTAAACTGATTCTTAACTGGACGAAAACGCTACTTAAGGGTAGCTTCCGAGAGCCTATCTTCCTTTATGTTGGCAGCTCAGCCCTTACAAATACTGAGCTTATTTATCAGCAGTCGAAGGGGCTCACAGTTGTCGAATGGAATAAACTCATTACTTCAACCGACGATTATTTAGATCGCTACAATGCGATCTTTGCTGCACTAAAGAATCAATCTAAGTTGTCATTGGAGGGGAAATCAGAGGACGAAGCATTTGAGATCCTGTATAATTTGCTTCAACCGTTAGACCGTTTGAATGCCCTTCGAATCGAGGACGTTTCAAAACGACTGTATCCATATATCAGAATACGCGACGACGGAGTTATTGGCTTATCTCAAAGGGACGATCTTTTGTTAAAGAGATTCTTTGCCATTAATCTAATGCCAGATTCTCAACAGAATAACCTTACAAAAGATGTATTGGGAAAATACCATTGCATTCTCAATGTCTTCAGAAAAGCGAGAATACTTGAGGTAGAAGATGGTCACAAATACAGGCGTTTTGTTGCTGGCGAGGTGCCGTTTGCAGATAAGAATTGTATTCTGTTCGATTATTCTGCTATGCACGCATTTTCAGAAAAGACATATAAATCACTGGATAAAAACTATAAAAAAGCATTTTATCTATCTCGGCTAAGGCGTTATGACAAAGCGTTCTTTCACTTTTCTGAGATCGCAAAGCAAGCTTTTAAGGATTCGGACTATCTGCTGTACTATTTTGCGGAGTCCAACTGCATCAGCCTACGGAAAGTAATCAAGAACGTAAATACATGGTATCGCTGCTATGATCTTGATGCTGTCGAAGCATTATCTCCAAATGACTCAGAGGCTGAAAACTTGTTTAGACGCCTTCCGGTAGAATTCCGAAATATATATGACAACCTCAGAGATATTCATAGTGCGAATATGCTATATAAATATTCGTATGAGGCTTTTACTGACGGACAAAAGCTTCAAAAAGCGATTGAGTCTGGATCAACAGAATTTGGCATGACAAGCAGCGGTAAGGCGATTTGCAGAGTAAACGATTATTTGCATTTCTTGCTCGGAAATGGAATCATAGCGGATGTGTTCTCCGAGTATAGAAGTGCAGTGAAGAATCTGATGTCCCTGTTAGTATACAAATACTCCACACAGGGAAAGAAAGTATTACATGAGCAGCCATTTCCTTTTATTGATGGAAATGATGTTTATTTTGATGAAATTGATTTCCACTGTTTCATAGAGTATTTTGACGCCAAAGAAATAATCGCACTATTAAGCAAATACCATATTGAAACAATCGAGTTTCAGAATATGGCTTCGATAGAGAACGCTGTAAACAACTTGCTGGATTACTACAGTTATGCGGTCAAATCTTCAAAAAATAACATTGATGTTATTGGATTACAAACGCAAATCAAGAATTGTCTCGCATTACTCAGATATGTTAGCATTTCACAGGGTTTGGTTGATAAGATATGCGGCTTCATCCTTACACAAGAGTTTCGGGAAATACTGATAAATGATAAGGTCCTATTCCTTGATCGCCAACTGGTGCACAGGAAAATGTACAGCAAAACAACGAGCAAAATCGTAGAGAATACTCTGATTTCGTATTTGGATAAACATATTGCTGCCTTAAAAAAGGGCGAGAGGTTTGAGTTGTTCTCAGCAAGCACGGGTATCAATTATTGCAATCTTGTCCATTACATTTCTGCACCAGAGGAGAAATACTATTCGCGAAGACTGTCTATGAGAATCTCGCAGATTATAAATAATAATCTGTCCCAGATGTATTATCAGATAACTCAGCACTACTGCGGATATGTTTCAAAGAATCAACAGAAAAAACTTATCACATGGGCTAACAAACTAATACAAATGAATTTTAGCTTTGATTTGTTTAAAATGCTTGTGCAATGTGATGCGCGTATTAGTAAAGCAGCTAAAACGCAACTGAAGGTATACCTTAAGCAAAGAATAGATGCGGCTAAAAATAAAAATAACAATGGCGTAGTCGTATATCCAACTAAACAACCATATGAAGAATTAGATCAGGTCGGTTATTGGTGTCTTCTCAATGTTCTCAAAGCAAAGAACTTCCAGGAGTTCCTCGGCAATAGTGAGGCGTTTGACTTCTATTGCGAATATGCGAAATTTGACTTTAGCCGGTTTGACGTTTCATGGCTATTAAACCTTTATCCGCATACGTTGGAACAGATAGCGAAAAATGCCAAGGTTAAAGAGCGTGTTCGAGTAGCCATAGCAACTACATTGGACGGGGAAGCAATAGCACCATCGGACAGTCAACGGCTACAAAGTATTCTTGTAAAGCATTTCTGTTAAGATTGCTCGCGTAAAAAGGAGCATATGATTTTGATAGAATGGGTTTCCAGCCCACTTGATTCGAAAAATTCGCTTTATTCACCCTTGAAGAGCGAATAAAGCGAATTTTCGGTGAATATTCGGCGAATTTTCAGTCGCAGAAGCGGCGAATCACACTTTTTAATAGAAAAACGGTTCTGAAAAACGCACTTTTCAAATTCTGCCGCTGATGCTACCTCTCAAGAAAGCTCTCAAACGGCGCGTCGTCGCTCAAAAAGGTATCCAGCATAAACCGTGCGCCGAGGCGGAAGCCGGTGATGAAGGTGTCCAGTTCGCATTCGCCCATGAACTCGGCGTAGGCGTTGCAGAAGCGGAGGAACAGCGCCTTGTTCTCGCCGGTGAGCTGCTCTGTAAGCTTTTCTTCCAGGTCGTTCAGTGAGTCGGACACTTTCTTCACGGGGCTCTTGGGGCGATAGCCGCGATCCTGCGGATCGATGTTGCCGTAGTACAGCTCCTCGATGATACTTCCCCTCATTGTCCGTCACGCCATTTCTGCAGTTCCCAGAGCCGGTCAATGTGGCGGCGGGACTTGCGGAGGGTCGCGTTGTGCTCGTCCGTGGAGAGCCAGTCGATCAGATAGCACTTCGGGATCATGTACTTGTGCTGCAGCACTAGGGCGCGGAGCTTTCCGAAGCGAATCCACTCGCAGACCGTGTGGCGGTTGTAGCCGGTGAAATCCACGACGGTGGCCACGTCGATCACGTCCGGGTAGGAGGCGAGCTTGCTTTCATAGTAACGCCGAGTCTTCTGCGGATCGCCAGGGAAAGGGGGCTGAATGCGGATCTTGTAGGGCTTCACGTCCTCGTTTCCGTATTTGTACCAGCCGGTTGGTACGATGTACCGGCTGGGGTTGACCTCCCGGTTGATCATAAAGTCGATGACGTCGCGTTTCTTGATGGCGTAGCAGCGGGTTTTCTTCCCGGTGCAAACATGGGGAATCAGATTGAACTGCAGCAGATAGTGCGCCGTACGCTTGCTGATGTGGCAGACCTTGCGCAGTTGTTCCTTGTTCATGATTTCCGGGTATTGTTCGAGTCCCCTTGCATCGTATGTCATGACGAAGCTCCTTTCCATTTTTTGGTCCGAAAGGGTGCTTCATTGACGCTGCCGGGGTCTCTGTTTTCTTGCCTGACTTCTTGCAAACGCGCAAGAACGGAGGCATTTTACGCAAGAACGCGGTTTTATTTGAACTCTGGGCTGGTTCAAATCAGCTCTGGCCGAAACGGGTCGGAATGTCCGCAATCCCTTGCGGCGTCTGGGTTTCCGGCCTTTCACAAAGCGGCCTGAAACGACCTGATCCAGAGGTGAATCTGCCAAAGTCTTACAACACTCGAAATGCTGTAGACCGAAAGGTCTCTAGGGTTCGAATCCCTAACTCTCCGCCATCAAGAGGGTACGAAAAAGAGTGCCCCGCAAAAAGCCCGATTTTATCGGGCTTTTTTGCTGCCCAAAAACCGTTTTTCGGAGCGTCAAAATCGTAGATGAAAAAACGGCTTGTTCCCTTTGAAGATAGATACGAACCCGAGTAACAACAGGATACAGGACAAGAACGGCAGATAGTCATAAGCACTATCTGCCGATTTTTATTGCCCTCAGAGCCAATCGTTTTGAAAAGAAACGGTTGGCTCTTTTTTTATTTCACAGAAAAGGAGCAAGACAATGATCTTTTCAGATTCACCCCAGCAAAGAGCATTGGAACGGATGATGACAGCCGTCCCAAGGTTCCTTCCCCAAGGAGGCGGCACAATGGTGCGTCATTATTTTGCGTACACAGCAGAAATGTGCGACTGCAGGTACTGCCTGTATTACTGCAGAAAATGCACAGTCGATAGCTGCCCCTGCGTTGAGGAACGGATCCTTGCTGGAGTAGCAAGCCGATCCGAGGTTATGACCGAAACCATGAAGGACATCCACAACGCCGCCTTTCGCAGACGGCTCAATCAATTCATCAGAGAAAACGAGGGACTACCTATGAACTTCAGAAACGAAAAACACCGCTTGGCTTTCGACGAGGCCGTCCGCAAGCTCAACAAGAAAAACTTCGCACTGATGGCAGCAATCTATCTGCTGACTGCTGAACACAGGCTGTGGATGCAGATCAAGCGCTTCATCGAAAGGAACGAGATCAAGTTCGACAGCTTCAAGCCGAGGGACAGCAGCGAGAACAGGTATACCCTTCTCTGCTGTGCCAAGGATCTCTACCTCGGCACGAAGCATATCACCATCAGCGACCTCGCAGATACCGAGCTTGTAGCCCCTAAGATGTTCGCTCTGATCTGCAACGCAATGGCGATCCGCAGATTTGGGCTTGGAGCAATTCAATATAAGGAAAGGAATACTCAGAAATGATCAAAATCAGAATCAGAAACGCCGGTCACGAGATCGATGTTCGTTTCCCAATCAGCGAGAGCGAGCTGTTCGCAAAGCTCAGTGAAATCCATGCTGTCGAAGGCAGGGACGCCGCACAGTCAGCCTATGTAACGGAGGTCTACTGGCCGGAGGAATTCTCCATTCTGAAAGACCGCTTCGCAAATCTGGACGAACTGAACTACCTCGCCAAGCGGATGGAGAGTTTCGATTATCACGAGTATGATCAGTTCCTCATCGGCATCACAAAGCTGCAAAACCCGACCGAGAAGGATCTCGTCAATCTGACCTTCAACCTCGACCACTTCACGCTGTGCAAGGACGTCAGCAGCTACGGCAAGATCGGGAGAGAATACGTGATGAACACGCAAGGCGCCGTTCCCGCCAATGACGAGGACGATCCGAAATACGCTGCCATCGGCAAGGATCTCATCGACAAAGGACTTGCTCAGATCACGGGGAAAGGTCTGCTCATCTACAATCCCTTCGACGAGCTGACCGAAGTATATGACGGTCAGACCTTCCCCGAATACTACTATGAGAATACCCTTGCCAGCGCGGAGGTCAGCTACAACGGCCGTACCGAGCTGCTCCTGCTCCCCGGCGAAGAACTCGCAATTCAAAAGGCGCTTGCCCGCCTCAGCGCTCCCTCCGACAGCGACTGTGATATCAAGTTCTGTCTCAGTCAGGGAGAGGATGACGCCTGGGAGGAACACATCGAAAGCATCATCCGCAGTGAAGGACTGTATGCGGCAAACAAGATGCTCCACTCGCTGGATACCGGCGATATGGATTGGAACAAGTTGACTGCCGCTGTTGAGCTTGCCGATGTAAAGAGTGCCGCCAACATTGCCGCCATCGCAGAGCATCTCGGAGAGTTTGGCTTTCTTGCCGACGCAAAGGATGAGTCCGACATCGGGCACTTCCTCGTGGATAACGTAGACGAGTACGGAATGAACATCGAGATGGAGGAATACTTCGACTTCTCCGGCTTCGGCGAGTATTTCGCCGAGGAACATGATGGGCAGTTCGTGGGTGGTGGCTTCATCTATTTTGACAGCGACAGAACCTTGGATGAATTTCTTGAAGAATTGGAATCTGAGGACGAAGGCATGGACATGGGAGGAATGTGAGCATGAAAATCAACGCAGTAAATGAAAGCAGTAACGGCGGCACCCTTGTGCTGGACTTTCCCTGCAATATCTATGATGTGTATGAGAAGCTCCGGTCTGTGGGCATCAGACAGTCCCCGCATCAGATCACCCTTTCGGATGAAGACGGCGACGATGTGCGCGTCAAGCTCTATTCCGAGAGCGAGGTTGGAAAACACCTCCTCTTGACGCTCAATTCGCAGAATTCGTTGGCAGACGCCAACATGCTGGCTTTCATGGTGGACAACGCCAAGCCAGACTTCCGCACCAGGCTGGAACAGAATCTGGTTCACGATCAGTACGGCTCCATGCAGGAGGTCACAGATGCCATCAAGCAGATGCTCTATGATTCCGGACCGGTCAAGGCCGTGTTCTACTGCCCCCTCGTCGGTGAAGTGACCGATGATGAGGGCGTCTGTTTTCCTGTCGACGGATGCTTCCTCTGAAGCTATCAATGGGCAGTCGAAGAAGCCCTGACAGCAGATACTGCCGGCGACGAGATGGACATGGCTGAATATTTCGACGAGGATGACGGTGTCAAGGCTAAGCTTGTGTCCGCCAAATGGGGCGTGGAAGCCTATCGAGGGCGGCTTTTCGGCAAGATCGAGTGCAGCCTCAAGGAAGAACTTACCGACGTGGAAGCCGAAATCCTCACCGACTGGATCAGCGGACAGAATTCGGACGGCTACGGAGAGCACTTTGAGCAGCAGCCGATTGATACCGAGGATGGCGACCTGTACGTCTCCTTTTGGAACAGCGGCGACAACTATTCCATCATGACTCGTGACGAGTTGGATGCGTATATAGATAATCAGGGGATGACGATGGGAGGAATGTGATATATGGCTGTGCTCTTTTCAGCGGTAACGCTTACTGCAGACAACAATCAGGTAGAATTTCTCGCTGCCGGTATTCCGAGAGACTCCGACGATCTCGAGGGCTGGACTGCCTATGAGAACTTTATGGATGAGCTGGATTCCGAGCAGGAAGTCAGCGTCCATGTGGAAGCCTATCTCTACGGTGATGGCGAAACCTTCAAGGCAACGCCCGAGGAAGTGGCGTATTTCAAGATGCGAGCTGATGCAGACGAAGAATTCCTGCACGACCACTGCGACAACATCGAGGACGCAGACTTCACCATCCAATGGTCGCCTGACGAGCTGTACGGAGTGGAGCTGGAGCTATGACAGCAGAAAAGAAAGACCGCAAGCCGCTCCAGATCAAGAACCTTGCAGACCTCAAGCGGCATATTAGGCTCGGAACCGAGCTGGTGGCAACGGCGCACCAATACCATCCCGATATCGTCGGCCTCACCCGTGTGGTGACGAAGGTGCAGACCAACGGCTTCTACTCCAAGATCAAGGATCAGCCGGATCATAAATGGTCGACCTGCAATCATGGAATGGGCTTTTGGTCACCCTTCAACAAGGCAGGAGCTTACCACTTCACGGAGTCTACCGTCCAAGTGCTCAACACAAGGAAGAACGACGGCAGCGTTCTCTATGAAATGGAACTCTACGACAGCGAACAGAACATGTCAGAACAGAACAAGGAGGTACCCGACATGAATGAATGGGATCGCCTGCACAGACAGGCACAGCGATACAAGGAAGCCTATCCCCCCGGAACGAGGATTATGCTTCTCGGCATGGAAAACGATCCGAACCCCGTGGAGAGCGGCACGAGAGGAACGGTCAGAGTCGTGGATGACATCGGTACCCTGCATTGCGATTTTGACAACGGCAGGAGTCTCGGCGTTGTCCCCGGTGAGGATTCCTTCCGTATGCTGACGGACGAGGAACTGGCCGAAGAACAAACCGCAGACATGGATGAGGACGAGTGCGGCCCCGTCATGGGAATGTGAGGCGCCTATGGGAACAAAATATGAGATCGAAATCCCGCCCCAGCTTACAGAGCCGCTTCTTCGGCTGGCTTCGGAAACGGAGCTGCCGTTGGAGGACATCGTAGAAACCGCTCTCAGAAACTATTTGGAAAGGAGCCAGGACAATGCCTAACGGCGAAAAGAAAGGGATCACCGTGCGGATCGACGCCGACCTTCACGCGGAGGTCAGTCAGTACCTGCGGGATCACAGCATGACTATGGCAGAGTTCGTCAGTCTGGCACTGGATGACGAGCTCCACCCGAAAAATCAGATGAAGGAAGGAAACACTATGGCAAACACAAGAACCATCGCCGTGCAGGTACCGGAGGATCTGTTCCAGCGGATCAAGGACTACCTGCAGCGCAACAACATGACACAGAAGCAGTTCCTCATCGGACTCATCGAGGACGAGCTGGAACGGGATCAGACCGAGCGTGAGAGCCAGAACGAGGCTGTAAGCGGCGATCCCGACCAGGACGAAGATGATCCCGAGCAGGACGAAAACGCCGCTGTGGACGATCCTGACACCAAATTCGACGAGGACGAAGACGAGTCCGAGAATGAGAATCAGGGATTCACGATGAGAATGTGAGGTGACTAAGAAAAAATAGGAACAGGTCGGATGCCCTATGGCAATCCGATTTTTTGATATGTTCGCCGGCATCGGCGGCTTCCGGTCAGGCTTGGAGGCTGTCGGCGGGTTTGAATGCATTGGTCACTGCGAGATCGACAAACACACAAACATGGCGTACTGCGCCATCTATGACACGGAAGGAGAATACTACTGTGACGATGCAAGAAAAATCAATCCCGACGAAATGCCCGACTTTGACCTACTCTGTGCCGGATTTCCTTGCCAAAGCTTCTCAGTTGCGGGAAAGCGGCTTGGATTCGAGGACACAAGAGGAACTCTGTTCTTTGAAGTTGCCCGACTCCTTGCAGCCAAACGGCCTGCATTTTTTCTTCTGGAAAACGTACCGGGGCTGCTATCGCATGACGGGGGCAAGACGCTTGAAACCATCTACGCCACGCTTATTGAAATGGGGTATCATTTTGAATGGTGTGTGCATAACAGCAGATATTTCGGAGTCCCCCAGCAGCGACGGCGCCTGTATATTGTCGGATATCTTGATCCCCGATGTGCCGGACAAATATTTCCTCTCAGCGGCGGCAATGCGGCGCATCTCCGGCAACTTATCGGCGGCGCCCAGGGGCAAAGGGTTTACGATCCCAACGGAGTAGCCTGCACCCAAGCGGCGACCAGCGGAGGCTGGGGCGGCAAAACAGGTCTGTATTTCATTGACATGAACGCCGACCCCATCGTGACTGACGTCGCCCGATGCATCACCGCCCGTCAGGATTCTGGCGTCAGCAAGCACCGAGGCGAGCACTCTGCCGTGCTGATCGAGGATGCGCCGAGAGCGATCCTCACGCCCGACAGAGAAAAGGTGCGTCAGCAAGGCCGCCGGATCAAGGAGCCAGACGAGCCGATGTTTACGATCACCGCCCAAGACAGGCATGGTATCCTGCACAGAGGCAGAATCCGAAAACTCATGCCTATTGAGTGCTGGCGTCTGCAGGGATATGCCGATGAACAATTCAATAAGGCGGCCGCCCTTGGACTGAAGGACGGTCTCCTGTACAAGATGGCCGGCAACAGTGTATCTGTGCCGGTCATTTCTGCTATCGGGCAGAAAATCAAAGCAGTCAATGAAAAGTATGAAATAGTGAGGTAATTGTCTATGAGAGACAAAATCAGAATTGAGCTCTCGTCAGAGAGCAAGCTCGGATGGGAACCTTTCTATGCCGTGCTGGATCTTCCCGCAACAGCCCAGCAGATCAAAGACGCCAGGCAGAAAGCGAGGATCACCGGCAGAGAGGATATGACCTATCAGTCAATCAGCTTCCTCGGCTTTGATCCGCTTCCCAATCTCGAACACATCCGGCTCGACACCACTACCGTGGAGGAACTGAACTACCTTGCCCAGCGGCTGGACTCGCTCTCGGACGAGCAGTTCACTATCTATCAGGCGCTCTTCGATCAGCGGTTTGGCAACGTGGACTCCGACGAGCTTCTGTCGGTCAATGATCTCATCAACATGACTTATGGTCTGGACAACGTGATGGTTGCATCCAACATCCACAACGACGAGCAGCTTGGACAGTTCGTGATCGAAAACGACCTCCATCCCGATGTTGCCGCTATCCCGGATGACGCGCTTTATCTGCTGGACAAGCGCAGGATCGGAGAACTCCAGCGGAAGAATGATGGCGGCGTGCTGATCGATGGCTTCTATGTGGTCACCGGCGGCTATGAGATTCCCGAGGCCTATGACGGAAAGAATATCCCCGCTGCGGCTGATGACGGCGTGTTCAGACTGAAGGTCGGCCCCGCGGATCTCAACAATCCCGAAACAGCGGAAGCCGGTGCCTTGTGGCTCTCACTTCCGATTCCGAGAGAGGAAGCGGATGCCATCGTCAAGGACGCCTTTGGCGTAGAATCCATTGAGGACTGCTCCTGCTTCGACTTTGAATCCGGCATTCCGCAGATCACAGCCATCGCTGCCAAGGAAATGTCTTCCTTTGACGCTCTGAATGCTGTCGCAGACCGTTACCTCACAATGGGAACCGATGCACAGCTCAGGTTCAAGGCAATCCTCGAAGCAGAGGACATTCATGACGCAGACGGCGCTTTGGCGGCCGCAGACAGGCTGAACGAATATGAGCTGTCGTATTTCGACAGCGATGCCGCCTCCTTCTTCAAAACCCACGTATGCCATAACCTGGACGTCCGCTTTGACGATCACTGGCTGGATACGCTCTTGACACAGAACGAAGGCAATCGGCTGGTTGAGCGTCTCGGAGCGAGCATTACCGACTACGGCATTCTCTCTGCCCGTGGCGGTCACCTGTTCGAGCCTGTCCCCGTTGAGGTGCCGGAAGCCAAAGAGCTGAAGGCACAGGCCATGACCGACGAGAAGCTCGAGGTCGTTGAGATGCTCGGGCAGACGGCTCTTTTCACCAACGGCCGCGTTACGCAGAAGGAACTCCCCGATGGGCTTTACAAGTATGATCTGCGTGAGGGCGAGTCAATCGCTTTTGCCACCATTGAGCCGAATGTTGTTGCCAACTACGCCGGTACGATCATTACCAAAGAGCCGATCATCTTCGGTGAGGAAGGATATATCGAATTTGACGATGATTCCTCTCCCAACTTCCGCGGCGATGAGATGTCTGTCGAGGAATTCCTCAATACGGACTTCAGCCAGGACGAAGATGAATCTCTGACGATGGGAGGCATGCAGTTATGAGCGTGAAAACGGTATCCAAAGACGAGCTCCGCCGGATGGAAGGCTCCGAAGGCTTGATTCTCCAAGGATGCGGCGGCAGCCTCGACGAGTGGGTGGACGGCATCAACGATATGCTCACCGAGGACGGCATCCTGCTGAACGGCACGAAGTTTCACGACTGCTCCACCTTTGAGCATGACGGATCAACCTGCCTCCTGTTTCCCTTCAAGGATGACGTTAAGCTCGATGTTGGCAGGCTCGCCATGTGGCGGCTCCAAACGCACGGAAACTTCGGCGGCACCTGGCTTTCGGATTACGTTCCGAACAAGCTCGGCGGCTTCATCTCCAAGGAACAGACCGCAGAGACAGCGCCAAAGCCCGATTGTCCGCTGATCGGTCAGGACGGCAACATCTTCAATCTGATGGGTATCGCATCCCGCACTTTGAAGCAGAACGGCCTTGCAGATCAGGCAAAGGAGATGTGCGACCGCATCCGTGAGTCCGGTGATTATTACAAGGCGCTCGGCGTCATCGGAGAGTACGTCAACATCACTTCTGTGGATGACGCCCCGGACGAAGGAGAGGAATTCGAGGAAGGAATGGGCATGCAGCTATGAAATACGATGAATTCAAAAAAGCTGTTGACCGCATCATCGAGGATGAGGATACGCTGATGATCCACGTGTCTCCGGACTTCCAGTGCGATCAGACGCTCGGATTTCCGACCTCGCTCTGCGTCTGCTGGGAGCAAGGCAAAGCATGGCTCGCCCCCAATGACTTCATGATGTCCGATCTGCCCGATGATCAGGCGCAGGATGTCTTGAACGCCTGCGCGGAATACGGCATCCGAAACTGCGAGGACGCGGAGGACTTCAATAATCTTCTCCGCGGACTCGGTCAGGATGCGATGGACAACGCATGGCTCCCCGATGATGAGGGAGGCATGGTGTTGTCATGACTGAGTTTCTCTGGTTTCTCGTGGGACTCTTGATTGGCGGCATCGTGACAACCCTGATCCTGTGCTGCCTGCAGATCAACCGCATCAACGAATACAAAGCCGAGCTTCGAAAACTCCGCTCACAACAGAATAACAAGTAATATCCGAAGACGGTATCAATCGCCCATAACGATTGGTACCGTCTTTTTTCGTTTATGGCGCGATTGGTACCTCGTGAAAAGCGAGGTGATCACCATCAAAACCCCTGTATCTCGTGTAGGAAACAAGACTTCGATCCTGCACATTCTTTACGCTCTGTTCCCGCTGCACTACGGACGCTTTATTGATGTGTTCGGCGGCAGCGGCAGCGTCCTTCTCGGCAAGCCGACCATTGACGCCTTCGAAGTGTACAACGACTTTGACCGCAACCTGGTCAACCTGTTCCGATGTATGAAGGAACGGACGATGGCAACGATCCGTGAGCTTGGCTTCTGCAATCTCAACTCCAGAGAGGACTTCATTGCGATCCGCAAGTTCTTCGATCATGAGACATTCGATGACAGGTTCTTGACGGAGGAACTGATGCTCACGGAGATCATGCTTCCTCCTCCCGAGGCTGCGGAGCTGAAGGAAATTCGCCTGCGCATTACCGAAGATCACGATGTGCGCAGAGCGGCCATGTTCCTGAAGCTTCTCCGCAACAGCTACTCCAGCAGCGGAAAATCCTTTGCCTCACAGCCCTTTGACATCAGAAAACTGTTCGGGCTGATTCAGGAGCTGGAAGACCGCATGGCAAATGTGGTGATCGAGAACCAGGACTTCGAGACGCTGATCCGCCACTATGACCGTCCCGACGCTTTCTTTTATGCCGATCCGCCTTACTTTTCAACAGAAGACATGTACGAGGTCGGCTTCGGCTGGGATGACCATGTGCGGCTCAGAGAAACCCTCGGCAGGATCAAAGGCAAGTTTCTTCTGTCCTATAACGACTGTCCCGAAATCCGTGAACTGTACGACGGGTTCAGCCTGTTTGACTTCTCCCGCACCCATTCTATGGCGCAGCGGTACGAGGCCGGAAAAGAATTCAAAGAGCTTCTCATTGCCAACTACGATTACTATGAGCGCGAAAACGCAAAACCCAAGCAGCTCACGCTGTTCGATATCTACGGCGACGAGAACTACGACTACGAAAAAGTATTAAAGGAGAGCATCATATCATGCAAAATCAGATAAAAAATCAGCAGCCGCTCTTTGTGCTGGTTCCCGTGCCGTATGAGGCGCTGGTAGACGCTGGCATTGAGATCGGCGAACCCCTGCAGTTCACCGTGGAGGAAGGAAAAATCACGATGGAACACATCTCTCCGGATGAGACGGACTTCGTCTGCGACGGCAATTGCGAGAAATGCCCTATGATCCTGCCGGACTGCACCGGCGAGTGTGCAGCCTGTCCCTGTAATCAAAATTGTGATGAAAACATCGCTTGACAAGGGCACACAGAGAAAAACAACTGAAAATGAGCTGCCA
>ERZ1027064.381-NODE-381-length-19903-cov-5.100514_pt1 | contig 19903 bp, 3 predicted proteins | sample MGYA00519422_ERZ1027064 | MGnify/ENA primary metagenome ERZ1027064 (study PRJEB26926, sample SAMN06164492) | human gut metagenome | biome: ENVO:00009003; feature: ENVO:2100002; material: ENVO:00002003 | host: Homo sapiens | place: USA | collected 2012 ... | reverse complement strand
ATAGAAATGGATACCGTTGTATGGACTTAGAAGAAATGCAAAAAAATTGAAAGTGTGGTAAAAAAATCGTAGAATGGTTGAATTTTAAAAGGGAGTATGCTATAATAAGGCTGTATATCCATACCCAGATTTACACCTTTGGTGTGCCGGAAAAATGTGGGCTTTGGAAGATACAAAATCTGAAAAACTGTGTTGCAGAAATTTGGAAAGGAGAGAAACCGCTATGACACAGGGCGGGAAAAGGATGGAAGAAATCCGAAAAACATCATGCATCAAGCGTGTGATCAGTATGCTGCTTGCTGTTTTGATGATTCTGGTGAGTGTTCCGATAAGTTCACTGACGGCTTCCGCATGGGGCGGCCCAGGATTTGGCGGCTTCGGTGGCTGGGGGCGTCCAGGCTGGGGACAAACACCGGATGTTATGACGAATGTTCGTGCGGAATTTACAGATACTTCTTATCATGGAACATCGGAACAGGAATCCGGTGAACTATTTTATCTGTATCTATCTTTAGCGGGCAACAATGTCAATCACTGGGGTCATAGTACGACTTACAGAATTGATATTCCGGAAAACCTTTTGCTTCCTGACTTCCCAGGGCAAGGCCTGCGGGATGGAGCAAAGTATAGTGGCTTTACCATGCATGTGGAAGGTAACAGCCGGTATTTGACCTATGACATTGCAAATGGTCAGACAAAGGCAATCTATTTGAAAGCAAAGTTTGCAAACGGGAAAACCCCGAATGGAGAACAAGCAACCGTAAAAATTACGGCGAGCGGCTCCGGACAGTCGAAAACTTCGACCGTTACAGCAAAATCAAAGATTGCTTGGGATGACAGCAAGTCTGCTGGTCGGGATACGATTTCCCTGTCGCAGCTGAGCGGCAACAATGAAATCCCATATACCTTGAAAGCATATCCAAACTATACCTCAACCAAAAAAGGTGAATGGTGGGTTGGTGCAGTTGAGATGACAGACGTTATCACACTGCCGGATGGCTTGACGTTTCAGAGTGGTGCAAATACAGGCAATATTCAGGACTATTTGACGCTGCCGAATGATGTCGAAATCACATCGGCTTCGGCAAGCGGAAACACCTTGAGCGTAACATGGGTGAAGAAAAGCACAAACACCGATGCAGAAATGGCACCGTATACGGTGAACGCTGCACTGAAAACGAACATGATTGAAGTTGGCAATTTCACTTCCGGCAAAATTCACAATGACTTGACTGTTCGGGTTCAGGGTGTTAATTCCACCAATCCGGATCAATGGGAAACCCTGCCGAAGAAGTCCGCAGATGTTACAATTTTAACACCGGCACCGGCAAAAATTGATTTGGAAAAAAGCGTAGAAGGAACTGCTGGTGACGATGCTGCTTCTGTTGCACAATACTATTCCAGCAAGGGCTATCTGGTTTGCGGCGAATATGTACTGTTTAAAGTGGAAGCAGCCAATCACGGCGAAACCGCAAAGGGCGGCACGCTGACACTGACAGACGTTGTTCCGGCTGGCTTAACACCAGTATCCGGTGTTACTGTTGGCGGTCATGAAACCGATGGTACAATTAACGGACAGAATGTTACTTGGACAACGGAAGGACTTGGTGTCAACGAAACCTTTACACGCTATGTAGTCTGCAAGGTAAATGACGGTATCAGCCCGTCTGTACAGTCCGTCCGGAACGCTGTTTATCTCGGCACACCGGAACAGTATGAATCGGTTGCAGCGGCTTATGTCAATATCAAAAAGCCGTCCTCCAGCTTCTCGATTGCAAAATCGGTTGATAAGTCCATTTATTCTGTAGGGGATACGTTGACTTATACGATTACGGTTTCCAATACGGGTGAAGAGGATATCACATTCAGTAGCTTGACTGATGCCTTTAACGATGAAACGAATCTGGAGATTGACAAGTCCAACTTGCCGACTGGCTCTTTTGAGTTAGCAGTTGGAGAAACAAAGACATTCGAGATTCCGGTTACCGTAAAGGAAGGCAAGACTGGTGACATCACCAACACAGCAACTGCAACACCGGAAGGCGGCACGCCGCAGTCCGCATCTGCAACGGCTTCTCAGAACGCATTCAGCTTTGGCGATGGACAGTTCACTAAGAATGTCAGCAGTACGGTTGCCATTGCTAAGGGTTCGATTACTTACACGCTGAAGTACTATAATAATAGTCGTTATGCTGGTAAGTATACTGAAAATGATCCGTTGATTTTCACCGATGACTTTGCACAGTTGAATGATTTGACTGTAACTGGCGTAAAGCTGAATGGAAAAGATTTGACGCTGGCAGATGTTCTGGATGCCAATAATCTTTTAACTGTAAAGTATAGCGGTGATGTTCCGGCATATGGTTCTGTAACCGTTGAGGTAACTTGTCAGGTTGCAGAGGGTGCAAGTGGCACAATTCCGGCAAACACCGCAACGCTTTCTCATGGTTCTGATAAGGCATTGGATGGTACTTCTCCAGAAGTTGAAATTTCTGATATTTCTTTCGATGTGGATAAGTTTGCCATTGCTGATGATGGTACGATTGGGGATTATAAAACCGCTGAAGACATCAAAGGCAATATGACAGCCTGGGATACTGCATTACAAGACTCATCTGTGATTCAGCAGAAAATGGGAGAAGGAGCTTATGGCAGCGTATTGCCAGGACAGCGGATTACATTCTATATTAAGATTACCAATACTGGCGAAACAACATTAACAGAAAAGAACCTGACAATTACAGATGTGATGCAAAATACGATTGCCAGTCAAAATTCTAATGTATACATTGTAGATGCTGGAAATCGTGCAACATTTAGTGGCACATTATGGGATGGTTCTGATCGGATTGGTTCTATTTATAGCGGGAATGTTGGTATTGCAATTGATAGTAGATCTCAAAAGCTTTCTATTCCAAAGGATGGCTATATTGTAGTTGCTTATCAGGTCATTGCACCGGATGCAACCAATCAAAATGGTTCCTTTAGTTCTGGTACAAATAAAGTAACAGTAGAAGCAGAAGGTGTAACTGTAGAGGATTCCATTCAATATAAAGCGGATGCACCGCAAATGGAATTTGAAAAAGGATTTGGAACAGATAGCCATGGAAATGTTTCTGCAAAAGCAAAATCAGAAACGATTGAACCAAAATATGATAGTTCAGGAAAATTCAGTTATGATGATACAGTGGATGCTTTAAAGAAGAGCAGATTTGAGTATACTATAATACTAAGAAATGTATCTACTGCTGCTTCGCTTTATGGAAAAGATGTTACATTAACTGACGTAATTCCAGATGGAATGGAATTTGTCGAAGTAACAGATACAGATGCACGTATGCATAGTGTAGATGTAATAAATCCTCTAAATCCTCGTGGGAAGCCGATTGTTATTTGTCGTAAGCAAGATGTTTCTGATACAGGAACAACGTTGACATTCGATTTGGTAAAGCAAAATTATGCTACAGGTGCATTATTTGATTTTGATTGGTGTATAAATAACAGAGAATTTTTGATGTTTAAATATACCGTAAAATTGACAGATACCAAAGCAGCTCAAATTGCAACTGAATTGCAAAAGCAATGTGCAGACCCAGAAAATGTAGACCTTGTTTCTGAGTTATTCCAAAACAAAGCACAAGTCACCGCAAATAAAGATGTTTTGATTGATGGAAAACCGGGTAGAACGATTACCGATACCGCAGACTTAACCTTGAAGCAGGTTGTCAAGAAGACCGCTCCAGGTCTGACAAAGGCTGCTTATACCGATTTCAAGGCAGTTCGTGCAGATGGTACACTTTCTGGTCTTCCGATATGGGAAATAACTGTTTCTAACCAGAAAATAGATGAAGACACTGCAGATTTAACGCATATCGTTTTGGAAGATGAACTGGCTGGCGGTATGCAGTATGCAAAGGGTGCAATTGATACCGAAGACAATCCGGTAAACGGATACAGCTTGGATGGTGGTAACACTTGGAATTATGATTTGGATAACTATGTTACCGTTAACGGCAGCAAATTTACCATAGATTTCAAGGATGCTGTCAAGCTGGCTCCGAATCAGAGCATTCTGATTCATTATGCATCGGATCTTCCGACTGCAACGGATGCAATTCCGGAAAAGACCTATTTCAATAAGACGACCCTTTCCACCAGTGAAAAAATCTATCAGGATCGTGTCACTGCTGGTGACTTGGTAGATGGAAAGCTGGAGGCAACCGCAAGCTATAGCTTCGGCGGCGTGGAAACAACCTCCTTTAAGACAATTAAATACATCGGCAGTACTGAATCTCCATTCTTAGGCTATGATCATAGCATGAACAAGGAAGATGCAGACCATTATGGTCAGGGCAATACTCCGAGCGACAACTATGTGGAAGGCTTACAGGGCAATCAGGTTGAATATAAGCTTTATGTAACCAATGATTCTCAAACGAACCTGAAGAACTTTACCGTGATCGACCGTCTGCCGTTTGAAAATGTGGACATTGGTCTGGTTTCCGGTTATGACCGTTACTCTGCATTTACGGTAACACCGGATATTAACAGCATTACCTGTAAAAGGGGTACGCTGAACAATTCCACAAATGGAAAAGATTTTCAAGAGGAAGAAGATATTTCTGACGTAAAGATTTCCTATTCCAGCGATAAGCATTCCAATCTGGATGAATACGCTGGCGACTGGAGAGGCGAATCCGGCAATATGAACTGGCAGGATACCAAGACCGATGAAGTTGTAAACCTGCGATTCCAGTTCCCGAGTACTTTTACAGTAGAACCGGGTGAAACCGTTTGCATTACTTTCAAGGGAACGATTCCGGACTATGTACAGAACACAGGTGAAGAAAACATCGCATGGAACAGCTTTGCTTATTCCTATCAGTATGAAAAGGATGGCAAGCTGGTAGAAACTCCGATGGTCGCAGAACCGGCAAAGGTTGGTGTCTGGGTTCCGGAAGTGAAAGATACCGTTAGCTTGGTTGTCAACAAGAAATATGATAGCGGCCAGGGCGATACACAGACCTTCTATTTTGCACTCTTTACTGCAAAAACAGATGGTGTGACACCGACCTATGGTGCAGATGGCAAGTTGACAAATGCGAGTGAGTTCACACGTTACAGCAGCGAAATCAAGCCGATTACTGTAAAGGACGGCGAAACAGAAACCGCAACCTTTACCAATATTCCGGCATCGGCAAAGAAGAATCTCTATGTCTTTGAAACCGATGAAAATGGTGTGATTAAGGACAATGTCAATGTTGCAGTTGGCGAACCGGTTTATGGAACAGATGCAAAAACATTGAATCCAAACATGCCAGAAAGTGCTGCCAGTGGTGACAGCGGAACGAAACTGACGTATAAAGACGAAGATACGGTTGCAGCTGTTTCGTTCCTGAATGAAATTCAGTACGGTAAGATTACCGTGGAAAAGACCTTCAAATCTCCATTTAACACAACAGATACGTTCTACTTTGGTTTGTTCTATAAGACCAAGGATGGTGCGTATGTGAAGTATGGCGATTTGCAGACAGTAACCTTGACGGGTTCTAAGACGGGTGCAACGGATACTGTAACCTTTGACGAAGTTCCGATTCAGCGAAACTGGTATGTATTGGAAACGGATGCAAAGGGCAATCCAGTAACAGACAGCTATCTGGATTACAAGGTTACTTACGGCGATTCTGCTGGTAAGGATCATGCAATTAAATTGGATGATATAAATGTTCCAAAGACTGCAAAGATTACCAACGAAGAATCCGCAACTTATCAGATTCAGGCAACCAAGGTTGTAAACGGCGAAGCCCTTACAAATGAATCTGGTACTTATCGGTTTGCACTGTACAGTTCTGATAAGGAAGAACTGACCAACGATGACCTTGCAGGTCTGACTATGGTTGGTACACCGCAGGATGTTGCAGCTGGTGACAAGGTTACTTTTGACAACCTGAAAGAAAACACCTATTACTATCTGTTTGAATTGGATAGCGATGGCAACATCTTGAAGCAGGGCGACAAGGCAACCAATGGCAAGACAGGCTACATTGTAGAATATCCGAATGCGGATACTCGAGAAACAACCGATGCAGAAACCAATACAACAACCAGCACCGTTTATTATCTCCCGACACAGTTCGGAAAGACAGATGCGGATGAACCGTTGACAGTGGATGATTGCATCAAGCAGTCTGCAATCCAGAACCGGGAACAGACTAAGGCTGTAACTGGTTCGATTACTGTTGATAAGACGGTATTGCAGAACAGCACCAAGCTGACTGACTGGGATGATACCTTCTATGTTGGTCTGTATGTACGGGATGCAGAGGGCAATCTGAAACTGTATGGTGATGTTAGCGAATCTGTACATACATTAACAAAGGATGCTCCTTCTACCATCTTTAAAAATCTGCCGGCGAAGACCGATACAGAACCGGATGCTGGAATGTATTACATTGCAGAATGTGATGACAAGGGTACTCCGTTCTCAGATGGTACAAACGGCAATTATACCATTTATTATAATGTAAATGGTTCGGACAGTGCTGCTGTTTATGGTGCAGTGCTGCTGGATGGTCGGTTTGATACTGCTCCGACTGGTGCAGTTTCTGTTACCAATAAGACTGTAAGTGTTACACGGACATTGGTCAAGAAAGACCTTGCAGACAAGGACGGTGCAGCACTGACAGGTGCAAAGTTTGCAATTTATACCAAACTTGCATATGAAGCATATCAGAACGGACAGGAAACGACTTTGACTGCAATTGAAGAACACATTACAGACAAAATCACTGCTAACCTCGCAGAAAATACGGAATATGTTCTGGTAGAAACCACCGCTCCGACTGGCTATGCTACCATGACACCAATTTCTTTCACCGTCAACGCAAACGGTCAAATCGTTTCGTCGGATAACACGAGAGAAGATGTTGACGTTCACAATAATGAAGTTCTCGTTGATACAAACGTTTGGACTTCTGAGTTGATTGCTTACGACTCGAAGGAATCTACGATTATCATCGGCAAATATGACATCACAAAGCAAACGGAACTTGCAGGTGCAACCCTGACCTTGACCTCTGAAAATGATGTCGATTGGAGCAAGGTTACACTGGAAAACAGCACCGCTGTTTTGGATGAAAATAAGAAGCAAATTGGTATTCAGTGGATTTCTACCGGTACTGATGCAGTTATCAAGGGATTGCCGGACGGCGATTACACCTTGGCAGAAACCGGAAGTGAATTTACTTCTGAAACCGATGGAAAGGCGTATAAAGTCGCAGAAGGTACGGCAACCTTTACGCTGACCGATGGAACAATTGCCAATACTACAGGAACAACAGACACGGTTGACGCAGATGCAGCAGATAGCTACTTCTATTACAATGGAACAGAAAGTAATATCACTCTTGCAGTTTGTGATGTTGTGATAGGAACAACCATTATCATCAATAAGCATGACATTGACACCGAGGAATCCAGCAGAGTCAACTTGCCAGATGCAAAAATGAAGTTGACACCGCAGGAAGGTCAGACCATAGATCTGAGTAAGATCATATTGACTGACGGAAATGTTCTGACACAGACAAGGGATAGCATTATTTGGACAACCGAGGAATTTATCAGTACGAAACTGGAAAATGTTCCGGATGGCAAGTATTTCTTGACCGAAGATGCTGCTCCGAATGGCTATACCGTTGTAACAGCATTCTCCTTTGAAGTAAAGGGTGGAAAAGTCATTACTGCTTCCAGAGAAGATGGTTCGATTACCATCAAGGAAGATGAAAATATTATTTCTGTCAACGATAAGCGGACAGAAGTAAGTATTAGCAAGGTTGATGCTGCAAATGATGAAGAGTTGCCGGGAGCAACCCTGACCCTGACCAACAAAGACCTGACTGCAGAACAGTGGCAGAAAATCGCATTTGAGAACTTTAACCTCTCAAATGAAAACGTTGACCTTACATTGACAGAAGACGGCAATGGTGTTTATTGGGTATCCGGAGTAGAGCCGACTAACATTGTTGGTCTGCCGGCTGGCACTTACACCTTAACAGAAACCGTTGCTCCGGATGGCTATGCTTATTCTGAAGACATTACCTTTATCATTGGCTCTGATGGCAAGGTTGTTGACAAAACAACTGGTGCTGACTTGAATGGAACAGTTGTCATGAAGGATTATCGGGCAGAACTGACCATTTCCAAGAAGGATGGCAGTGATGCGTTCTTGGCTGGTGCAACCTTGCAGCTGCTCAGCAAGACCACAGATCCGCTGAATCTGAACGATGTTCAGATTGATGGCAAGCCGCTGACCGAAGATCAGAAGGTAACCGTAGATGGCAGACAGGGCATTCAGTTCGTTTCGACCGATGCAGAAATGAAGATTACCGGCTTGCCGGCGATCGAGTATGAATTGTCAGAAGTTTCTGCTCCGACTGATTACTTGAAATCATCAGATGTGCAGGATGTTATTTTAACGAAAGCAATATTTGATGATGAAGGAAATCAAATTCCTGTTTCGAAAAAAGTTGTCAACAACAAGTTGGGTGAATTGACCATTCAAAAGGTTGATCAGGATGGCAACGCTTTGACAGGTGCAACGCTGCAATTAAAGGCAGACGATGCAAATGTTGACTGGTCAAGTGTAAAGCTGAATGGCGATGCAGTAGCAGACCTGATTTCCGCAGAAGATGCAACCGTTTTGGTTTGGACTTCTACCGGAGAATCCATGACCTTTAAGGGCTTACCGGCTGGAACTTATGAAGTTTCCGAAGTTTCCGCTAAGGCTGGTTACCTCGCAACGACACAGAAATGGGCTGTAACCGTTTCTGCAAATGGTGCAATATCTGTAAATAATCAGGTATCCACAGACGGTCAGGATCGTTCGATTATTACCATTACCAACGAAGCAAGCACCATTCAAATTAACAAGGAAGCACTTGACGGCGGAAACATTGCAGCAGAAGAAGCAGAATTCAAGCTGACTGCAAAAGATGAACATGCAACGCTGAACGGTGTTCAGATTGGTGCAACCAAGATTACAGAAGATACGACATCCGCAACGTTCAAGGGAAATGTTATCATTTCTGCTTTGCCGGATGGCACGTATGAACTGGAAGAAATCACAGCTCCGAACGGATTCACAACGATTTCCACCTTTACCTTTGTTGTAAAGAATGGCGTTGTAACAACCGTATCGGAAGTAACAAACGGCGAAGTCGAAAAGTCCGAAGATGGAAAGACCTTGACCATCAAGGACGAACGTTCTGCAATTCAAATTGACAAGCGGGACATCACTGGCGAAAACGAAGTTGCAGGAGCAACCTTGACCCTGACCAATGATGACCTGACCACAGAACAGTGGGATGCAATTGCTGCTGCAGACACAGATTTGACAGCAGTGGGCAATGGTGTTCAGTGGACATCCAGCGATGCTGCAAAGAACATTGTTGGCTTGCCAAGCGGAACTTATACGCTGAAAGAAATTGCTGCTCCGGATGGTTATGCATATGCCGAAGATATCACCTTTACGGTTGAAAAGGACGGCACAATCACAGTAGATGCAGCAAACAAGGATGAAAACGGCGTGATCGTCATGAAAGATGCTGTCACAAAGGTATCCATTGACAAGCGAGATATTACCGGTGAGAACGAAGTACCGGAAGCAACCCTCCAGGTAAAGGATGAAGCTGGTAAGGTCGTTGAAGAATGGACATCCTCCGACAAGCCGCATGACATCAGCGGAAAGCTGATTGCAGGTAAGACCTATACGCTCCACGAAGAGAACGCTCCGGATGGTTATGCGTATGCCGAAGATATCACCTTTACGGTTGAAAAGAACGGCACAATCACAGTAGATGCAGCAAACAAGGATGAAAACGATGTTATCATCATGAAGGATGATGTCACAAAGGTATCCATCAGCAAAAAGGCAATGACTGGTTCGGATGAACTGGCTGGTGCAGAGCTGAAACTGTACTATGTAACCCAGAACGATCAGGGCGAAGTTACACTGGAAGTGGATGCTTGGACATCTGGCACAGAAGCACACGTGATAGAAGGTGCACTGATTGCTGGCGGCACTTACAAACTGGTGGAAATCACCGCTCCGGATGGCTATCAGGTTGCAGAATCCATTACCTTTACCATTGACAAGACCGGCAAGGTTCTGGTAAATGGCGAAGATGTAAATGGTCAGGTAACTATGTATGATGCAGCGTTGGGTGATGTTGTCATCAGCAAGCGTGCAGTCAATGGCACGGAAGAACTCGAAGGTGCAAGCCTGAAGATTACCGATGCAGACGGCAAGACCGTTGCAGAATGGGTATCGGAACAGACACCAAAGACCATTCAGCTGGATGCTGGCACATATACCTTGACAGAAGAAACTGCTCCAGATGGTTACACGGTTGCAGAATCCATTGAATTTGTTGTGGATGCAGCAGGCAAGGTAACCGTAAACGGCGAAGATGTCAATGGTACGGTTCTCATGGAAGATGATACGACCAAGGTAACCATCAGCAAGAAGGACATCACTGGCGATAACGAAATCCCAGGAGCAACCCTCCAGATTAAGGATGAAAACGGTGATGTTGTAGACGAATGGACATCGACTGACAAACCGCATGAAATCAACGGCAAGCTGATTGCAGGTAAGGAATATACGCTCCATGAAGAGCATGCTCCGGATGGATATGCATATTCTGAAGATGTGAAGTTTACCGTAGACAAGACCAACAAGGTAACCGAAGTTACCATGAAGGACGATGTCACAAAGGTATCCATCAGCAAGAAGACACTGACTGGTTCAGACGAACTGGCTGGTGCAGAACTGAAACTGTACGAAGTAACTGAAAACGAACAGGGCGAAACGGTAGAAACCGAAGTCGATGCTTGGACATCCGGCACAGAAGCTCACGTGATTAACGGCAAGCTGACCGCTGGCGGCACTTACAAGTTGGTAGAAATCACCGCTCCGGACGGCTATCAGGTTGCAGAAGCAGTGACATTCACCGTAAACAAGGACGGTACTCTGACAGAGGTAACCATGCATGACGCAGTCGAGGGCGAAATCGCCATCAGCAAGCAGTCTGTCAACAGCACAGAAGAACTCGAAGGTGCAAAACTCAAGATTACCGATGCAACTGGTAAGACCGTTGCAGAATGGGTATCAGAGAAGACACCGAAACTGGTTCAGCTCGATGCTGGCACTTACACTTTGACAGAAGAAACCGCTCCGGACGGCTATGTATTGGCAGAATCCATGACCTTTACCGTTGACAAGAACGGCAAGGTTACAGTAAAGAACGAGAACGGCGAAGATGTAGATGCTGGCGGCATTATCGTGATGAAAGATAATACCACCAAGGTATCCATCAGCAAGCAGGACATTACTGGCGACAAGGAAATTCCGGGAGCAAAGCTTCAGGTCAAGGATGAAACCGGTAAGGTCATCGAAGAATGGACTTCCACCAACAAGCCGCACGAAATCAACGAAAAGTTGGTTGCTGGCAAGACTTACACCCTCCACGAAGAAAATGCACCGGATGGCTATGCATATGCCGAAGATGTTGAATTTACTGTGGATGAAAAGGGCGAAGTTACAACCGTTGTCATGAAGGATGCGGCAACAGAAGTTTCCATCAGCAAGCAGGATATCACCGGAACGACAGAAGTAGAAGGGGCAACCCTCTCGATTCTGGACGAAAACGGCGAACAGGTTGCAAAGTGGATCTCCACCAAGAACGCTTATGTTCTGAAGGGTGTTCTGAACGCTGATACAACCTATACCCTGCACGAAGAAAACGCACCGGATGGTTATGCGTATGCAGAAGACATCACCTTTACCATTGACAAGACCGGCAAGGTTACCGTCAACGGCGAGGATGTCAACGGTCAGGTTATCATGAAGGATGACGTGACAAAGGTAACCATCAGCAAGCAGTCTGTAACCGGCAGCGAAGAAGTTCCGGGTGCAACCCTCCAGATTCTGGATAAGGATGGCAAGGTTGTAGAAACATGGACTTCCGGCGATCAGCCGCACGAATTTACAGGCAAATTGATTGCAGGCGAAACCTACACACTGCATGAAGAAAATGCACCGGAAGGCTACGCTTATGCAGAAGACATTACCTTTACGGTAGAAAAGAATGGCACTGTTACAGTAGACGGCAAGGATGTCAATGGTACAGTTGTCATGAAGGATGACGTTGCAAAGGTAACCATCAGCAAGCAGGATCTCACCAGTGGCGAAGAAGTTCCGGGTGCAACCCTCCAGATTCTGGATAAGGATGGAAAGGTTGTAGAAGAATGGACATCCACCGATCAGCCGCATACCGTACAGGAAAAGCTGACCGCAGGGGAAACCTACATCTTGAAGGAAACCAATGCACCGGATGGCTATGGCTATGCGGAAGAAATCTCCTTCACCGTAGAAAAGAGCGGTAAGATTACCGTAAACGGCGAAGAAGTCAATGGTCAGGTTGTCATGAAGGACGATGTGACCAAGGTATCCATCAGCAAGAAGACCTTGACTGGTTCGGATGAACTGGCTGGGGCAGAACTGAAACTGTATGAAGTAACTGAAAATGCACTGGGCGAAACCACAGAAACCGAAGTGGATGCTTGGACATCTGGCACAGAAGCACATGTCATCAATGGCAAGCTGATTGCTGGCGGCAAGTATAAGCTGGTAGAAGTGACCGCTCCGGATGGCTATCAGGTTGCAGAAGCAGTAACATTCACTGTAAACAAGGACGGCAGTCTGACAGAAGTTGTAATGCGTGACGCAGCCGAAGGCGAAATTGCCATCAGCAAGCAGGCAATCAACGGCACGGAAGAACTCGAAGGTGCAAGCCTCAAGATTACCGATGCAACTGGCAAGACCGTTGCAGAATGGGTATCAGAGAAGACACCGAAACTGGTTCATCTGGATGCTGGCACTTACACTCTGACAGAAGAAACCGCTCCGAACGGTTATACCGTTGCAGAATCCATTACCTTTACCGTAGACGAAGCAGGCAAGGTTACTGTAAATGGCAACGATGCTGGCGGCGTGATTACGATGAAGGATGATACCACAAAGGTTTCCATCAGCAAGCAGGATTTGACTGGTTCTCAGGAAATCCCAGGTGCAACGCTCCAGATTCTGGATCAGAATGGCAGCGTGGTAGAAGAATGGGTATCTGGTACAGATGCACACTACATCGAAGCAAAACTGACCGCAGGCGAAACCTATACGTTGCATGAAGTTGGTGCACCGAATGGTTATGCATATGCAGAAGATGTTGTCTTTACCGTTGGTACAGACGGCAAGTTGCAGACGGTAACTATGCAGGATGACACCACAAAGGTATCCATCAGCAAGCAGGATCTGACCACTGGCGAAGAATTGCCAGGTGCACAGCTCTCCTTGTATGATGCAGATGGTCAGCTGGTTGAAAGCTGGGTATCCACCGATCAGCCGCATTATCTGGAAGGCGTTTTGACCGCTGGTGCAACCTACCGACTGGTAGAAATCACCGCTCCGGATGGCTATCTGACTGCGGAAGATGTGACCTTTACTGTCAGCGAAGATGGTTCTGTGGATGAAGTTGTGATGCAGGATGAAAAGACCCAGGCAGAAATCAGCAAGCAGGACATCAGCGGTAAGGAAATCGGCGGCGCACATCTGACGGTTACTTACACCGCAAAGGATGGCAAAACCTACACACTGGATTCTTGGGTATCCGAAGAAGGCAAGTCGCATACGATTACGGGCTTGCAGGTTGGTACGATTTATACTTTGCAGGAAAAACAGGCTCCGGATGGCTATGAACTGGCAGAATCCATTGACTTCCTGTTTGATGAAAACGGCGTTCTGAATCTGGTAACTTACCAGAAGGATGAGGCTGGAAACATCACTGAAACCGTATATACAGCGGTTGATCAGATTGTTATGGTAGACGTTGCAAAGACAACAACCGAAACCACTACAACGACCACCACGGAAACAACGACAACCACCACGGAAACCACAACCGAAACAACGACCACTGAAGCAGAAACGACCACATCTGGAACGACTGATTCGGGAACAACTACAACAACACAGCCGACAACAACGACAACAACTGAAACTACTACCACAACAACACAGCCGACAACAACGACAACAACTGAAACTACTACCACAACAGCACAGCCTACAACAACGACAACAACTGAAACCACCACAACAACACAGCCTACAACACAGCCTACAACCACAACTACAACTGAAACCACCACGACTACAACACAGCTGACAACGACAACCACAACCGCAGCAACCACTACAACAACAGCCGCAACAACTACCACAACCGCAGCAACCACTACAACAACAGTCGCAACAACTACCACCACTGCTACTACCACAACAACCACGGCAACAACTACCACCACCACTACTACCACAACAACCACGGCAACAACTACCACCACCGCTACAACCACAACAACTACGGCAACCACCACCACCGAAGAAACAACTACAACCACCGAGGAAGTAACCACCACAGAAGAAGTCACTACGACAGAAGAAGTGACTACAACTGAGGAAGTGACTACCACAGAAGAAGAAACGACCACCGAAGAAGTAACCACAGAAGAAACCACAACCGAAACCACCATTCCGGAACGGACGATTACCATTCATAAGATTGCTCCAGTTGCTGCATCTGCAACGCAGTCTGAAGATGGCATCTATACGATTCAGTATGACCCGCACGATATGGCTGGCGTAACCTTCGGCATCTATGATGCAGATGGAAATCTGGTAGAAACTGTGATTACAGACGAAAACGGCTATGCAGAAAGCAGCATCCTGAACGGCGATTATTACACTGTACAGGAAATGCAGACTGTCAGCGGCTATGTGATGAGCACAGAACCGTATGTCATCGACTTCACCACCAATGAAGGCGACACTGCAAACTTGGAAATCACAAACGATATCATTCGTTGCCAGATTCACCTCTCCAAGCAGTTGGAAGGCAATGCTGGTGATATTACCATGGTACAGTTTGGCTTGTATACCGCTCAGGACATTCCGCTCCTGGATGGTACAGTTGTTCCGAGTGACAGCTGCATCGGTATTGCCAATGCACAGGAAGACGGCACAATCTTGTTTGAAGATACGCTGCCGGCTGGTAACTATTATGTAAAGGAACTGGCAACCGCAGATGGCTATGTATTGTCGGATACCATTTATCCGGTAGAAGTCATTTATCCGGAAGACCAGACCATTGCAGATATTACCTTTGAAGTCAACAACGGTGATCCGATTATCAACTATCAGACAACTACCACAACAACGACTACCGAAGAAGTTACTGAAACACAACCAGAAGAAACGACTGTTACAACCGTAACAGAAACAACAGCCTCTACTGGTACAAGTGATGTACACGGTGGTACAGATTCTAAAACAACAACTTCTACCACAACAACGACTACTGATGACACAACTACAACGACCACAACAATAACGACCACCACAACCACCAAGAACAATTCTTCGTCTTCTTCGACCTCGAAGAAGACTACCGGCAAGACTTCTTCCAGCGGCAGCAGTAGCAGCAGCACGAAGACCACACCGAAGACAGCAGATGACCGGATGCTTCCGATTGTCATCACTGGCGGTGCAGCATTCCTGTTTGCAGCAGCAAGCAAGCCGAAGCGGAAGAAGAATCAGAAGGTGTAAACCGACTGACTGGAGAAATTCCGGAATTAGACAGCTTTGAGCGACAACTGGGAAAATAGACAGCAGAAAGACCGTTGGCAGAAATGCCAGCGGTCTTTTGTTTTTGGTATGCTTTTTGGGGTTCTTGTGAAAAGGATATTGACGAACATGCTGAAACTATGGTACAATAGACAAAATACAAAAGAAAAGTTCCTCGATTTTGGGGCAATTGTAGGAGAATAGAAAGGGTTGTTTTATGAAATTTCCATATAAAGGTATTTTTGCATTTTGCAGTGCGGTCTGTTTGTTTGCTGTTTCCATGCCGATTTCTACAGTGGCAGCATCTGCGGAAACTTCACCTCGAAAGGCCGTGCAGGCGGATTGCGTTTCTGACTTTGCGGATGCCGATTCCGAGGACGGGTATCTGCCCTTACAGGGAGCAGCTATCGCCTTTGAAAACAGCGATGGGGAACAGCCGCTGTATGGCAGTGCAGCAGAAACGGATACTGTACCGGAATCCTATGATTTGCGGGAGCAGGGTATTATCACTTCTGTAAAAGACCAGGGTTCTGATGGTATGTGCTGGGCGTTTGCAACGCTGGGGGCAGCAGAAAGCCATCTGCTGAAATACTATGAAACCGATTTGGATAATATCAATGATATGGACTTGTCCGAAGAGCAAGTTGGCTATTTTCTCTATACGCCCGACCCGCAGCCACTCAGCCCAACTTATGGCGATGCCATTATTCAGGCAAAAAAGGGAGCGTCCGGCGGAAACGCCCTGCATGCATCGTTTTTTCTCAGCACTGTCGGCATTCAGGAAGAAGCCTATTTGCCCTATCAGGGCTGTTCTGGTTTTCATTCGGAATATCAGCGGAAACAGGCTGCCTATCGAATGACTGGTTCAGAAACGATGCTCAGCGTGCAAACAAATAGCGAACGGGAAACGATTAAAAAACGCATGATGCAGAACGGCGGCATTTATGTTGCTTTTCATAGCAGTGGTGCAAATTATTATGACAACGGAACGACATATGCATATTATCAGAGCGATTCCAGTTATTATAATGCAAACCATGCGGTTTTACTGATTGGCTGGGACGATAACTATGCAAAGGAAAACTTTGACCCGAAGGAACAGCCAAAAAATAATGGTGCGTGGCTGGCAAAAAACAGCTGGGGCGATGGAAAGCTGGATGATGGCTATTTCTGGATTTCTTATGAAGATACCAGTCTGGGCGAGTATGCAAGCTTTACCTTTGAACCACGAGAAGATAGCGGAAATATTTATTATTATGACGGTGCAGGGTATAGCGTTGCGTATTCGTTTGATTCTGTGGCAAATGTTTTTCGGGCAGAAGAGGACGAAACGCTGTCCCGTGTGGGCTTTTATCAGACTAGTTATAATGGCAATAATCCAAAGTATCAGATTCAGGTTTATCGCCTGTCAGAAACAGCAACTGACCCGACCGATGGCGAACTGTTATTGGATACTACAGGGCATTCCGGCGGATTTGGTTATCAGGAAATTACCTTGCCGGAAACGGTTTCTTTGCAGAAGAATGAGCGATTTTCTGTGGTATTGTCGATGAAAATCAAGAAGAATCAAACCTGGCAAAATGGCTATCTGACCATTGAAGAAGATTTCGATGCTAATAATTATAGCATGCAGTTTTCTGCCCAGCCAGGACAGAGTTATATTTTGGATCAGGGTAGCACAGAATGGCTGGATGCCACACAGTTAACTGGGGAAAAGGGTGCGTTTCACAATGTGAATCTGCATGCAATCATGCTGCCGAAAGAACAAGAAATGGACACAGCACAGCTGCAAGCGATTGAAACTTGTGCGAAAGCAGCAAATGAAACCGATATTGCAGAAGTAGCAGCTACGATGTTAGAATTGTCGAAAGAAGAAACGATCCCGCAGGGGTTGTTGAATCGTGTTACTGCTGCATTAATGGGGCTGTTGGAAGAACAAGGAACGATTACTTATCCAGATTATGCATACCCACATGCAAAATGGGGCGATATCAATGAAGATGGCGTGGTAGATGTGGAAGATGCGGTTCTGGTGCTGACCACTTATGCAAAGAAAGCCGCTGGACGGGAAAATTCTTTGCGGTATTGGCAGCTGATTCAAGGGGATGTGAACGGAACTTTGGATGATTTGACGGTAGAGGATGCTGTAGCGATTTTGACATATTACGCAAAGAAGGCATCCGGACAGGAAGCAACATTTGCAGAACGTCAAAATTCTGTGCCATAAAAATATAACCAATGATGCAGCAACATCGCAAAATTGCACGCCGCAGGCGACTGCGGTCGAGCTGGCTCAACTCGGCGGAGGGGGTGATTCCCCACAGTGTGGGGAAATGTCCCGAAGGGACAAAAGGGCAGGGCTTCCTCTAAATAGGGGGACAAGCTGTCCCCCTTAACGAACGTATTGATGAGATGATATTGTAATCTAAGAGAAGCAGGGAAATTGCTGTTCGCCATTCTAAAAACAAAAAAACTTCAAGCAAACTGTAATTTAAGAAAGATTCATAGGCAATTCGGACAACGCAACTCCGGCGAACAGCACAAAGGCAGACAGCGAAGCGATTCTGCCGAATCGTACGCAGATGGTTTCCCTAAGAGCATTGACCAACAATCACACATCCTTACAAAAAATCATTTGCAAATACAGCCGAACTATGGTATAATAACAGTGTTATCCGTATAACCGTTTGAAAACCATAGAAAGGAAGTTTTAACCATGGGCTTTTTCACGAAAAAAACAGTGATTATCACCGGAGCAGGCAGAGCCGTTTTGAGTGACGGCAAGTGCGGTTCGATTGGCTATGGCATTGCAACCGCATTTGCAAAAGAGGGTGCAAACCTTGTCATTACCGGCAGAAACGTACAGAAGTTGACCGATGCAAAAGAAGAACTCGAACGTCTGTATGGCATTTCGGTATTGCCTGTACAAGCAGATGTGCACGCTGGAGCAGATAATGCAGCCGTTGTCAAGCAGGTTGTGGAACAGGCAGTTGCTGCATTCGGAGCAATTCATGTGCTGATTAACAATGCACAGGCTTCCGCCTCTGGTGTAACCTTGGCAGACCACACCACAGAACAATTCGATCTGGCAATGTATTCTGGTCTGTATGCAACTTTCCACTATATGCAGGCTTGCTATCCTTATCTGAAAGAAACACAGGGTTCTGTCATTAACTTTGCATCTGGAGCAGGACTGTTCGGAAACTATGGACAGTGTGCGTATGCTGCCGCAAAGGAAGGCATTCGTGGTTTGACCCGTGTTGCAGCGACAGAATGGGGACGGGATCATATCAATGTCAATATTGTTTGCCCGCTGGCATGGACAGCACAGCTGGAACAGTTTCAGAAAGCATATCCGGATGCATTTGAGAAAAATGTGAAGATGCCGCCGATGGGACATCTGGGCGATGCAGAACAGGAAATTGGCCGTGTTTGTGTACAGCTGGCATCACCGGATTTCAAGTATATGACTGGCGAAACCATTACGCTGGAGGGCGGATTGGGATTGCGTCCATAAGAAATTAGCAAAATTCATACGAAACACACAGGGGAATGCAACTGCGTTCCCCTATTTTTTGAAAAAAGAAGTGCGATAATTTGCAGAAAATTTGAGTGACTACTTTCTTTTTTGCAAGATAGACGTTTTTCTTCTTAAAAAAAGAAAAAAAGAGAAAAAATGCTTGACTTTTTTTCTAGACTGTGATATACTATATAAGTCGCTTGAAGAAAACGACAAAGTTCATCAACGAGGTGTGGCTCAGTTTGGTAGAGCACTACGTTCGGGACGTAGGGGCCGCAGGTTCGAATCCTGTCACCTCGACCATATTTTTAAAAGCACGTTGGTTTTTATCAGCGTGCTTTTTCGTTTATAAACGGATTTTTGAAACAAGAAGGGGAATGGAAATCATGTTGGTGGAGAAAGATGTTTCTGAAAGAATCCTATCGCTGTATGATGCAGAAGATTTGGAACTTTGCGAGGCATATGCTGTAGATGCTCATTTAGGGGAGAATCTGCCGGAATTTGCAACAGTTTATCGGGCAGAACCAGAGCATTTCTGTTTCGTTATAAATCCCGATCGGATTGGTAGGAATTATTTCAAGCTTTATAACCATCGTTTTCCGGCTGTCTCTTATACACATCTGACGCTGCCGACGAATAGCCTT
>ERZ1027064.367-NODE-367-length-20391-cov-4.233478_pt1 | contig 20391 bp, 18 predicted proteins | sample MGYA00519422_ERZ1027064 | MGnify/ENA primary metagenome ERZ1027064 (study PRJEB26926, sample SAMN06164492) | human gut metagenome | biome: ENVO:00009003; feature: ENVO:2100002; material: ENVO:00002003 | host: Homo sapiens | place: USA | collected 2012 ... | reverse complement strand
TCCCAAGACCCGCCCCCACGTGGAGGAGGTCCGGGAGATGGAGCAGGCCCTGGACGTGGAGGGTCTGGTCCGCCGGGCCATGGAGGGCCGGGAAGTAGTCAAGCTCCGCTGAGCCATGCGCCGCCTGTGGATCAGCCGTAAGGGCGGACAGAGCCGTCCGCCCCCACAAAACACCGCCAGCCGACCCCCTGTAGGGGCCGACGTCCCCGGCGGCCCACGTACCGGCCTGCGGCTGCGTTTCCAGCCCGGTGTAGACCCGGAGGTCCGTGCCGCCTGCATCCGCTTTGCCGTCTGGCTGCGGCGAACGTATGTCTTTCCCGTTCGGGTGCCGGTGTATGTAAAGGCTGCGGCCACCGTTACCTGCCAGGACGGGGAGGAGGCCTCCGCTGTCTTTTTCGGTCCCGACGACCCGGCTCAGGAGCCGTATATCCGTCTGTCTGCCGGGGATTATCCCGCCCTGCGGCAGCGCTGGGGCCGTGACAAAGCCCTGGGCGCTATTCTGCACTCCCTGGCCCATGAACTGAGCCACTATTTTCAGTGGCTGAACCACCATGATGTCTGGCTGTCGGACGACCCGGAGACGGACCGCCGCCTGGAACGCCAGGCCGTGTACTATGCGGACGCCATCCTGGACGACTATGCGGAAACTGTGGATCATCCATAAGGGCGGACAGAGTCGTCCGCCCCTGTAAAATACCGCCAGCCGACCCCCTGTAGGGGCCGACGTCCCCGGCGGCCCCTACTTGGCTCTCCCTCCGGGAGAGCTGTCACCGAAGGTGACTGAGAGGGCCTGTAGGGGCTTCTGAATGGTATGATCCATCTGTTCGCATTTCCCCTCTCAGTCGGCTGCGCCGACAGCTCCCCCGAGGGGGGAGCCAAGGGGCGGCGCTTCGGCGTTTTCCCCTCCAGCAATACCCCGCGACACCCCAACGAAAAGGATGTGATACCATGCCCCATCAGGCGGAGATCATCGCCGTGGGCACCGAGCTGCTTTTGGGCAATATTGCCAACACCAACGCGCAGTTTCTGTCGCAGCTGCTGGCCTCGGCCGGTGTCAACGTGCTGTACCACACCGCCGTGGGGGACAACCCCCAGCGTCTGCGGGAGGCGGTGGAGACCGCCCGGTCCCGCTGCGACCTGCTGGTGTTCACCGGCGGACTGGGCCCCACCTATGACGACATGACCAAGGAGACGGTGGCCGGCGTGTTCGGCCTGGCCCTGGAATACCACCCGGAGGTCATGGAGGAAATTCAGCAATATTTTGACCGTGTGTTCCACCGTCCCATGCCCGCCTGCAACCGGCAGCAGGCTATGCTGCCCCAGGGCTGCACGGTGCTGCACAACCCGGTGGGCACCGCCCCGGGCTGCATATTCACGGCGGGCGGCGTCACGGCGGTGCTGCTGCCGGGGGTGCCCCACGAGTGCCGCTATCTGGCGGAGCACGCGGTGCTGCCCTGGCTCCGGGGCCAGAGCGGCGGCGTTATCCGCAGCCGCGACCTGCATGTGTTCGGTCTGACGGAGCCCCAGGTCCAGGAGCTGCTGGGCGACCTGATGGACGGCGCGCAGAACCCCTCCCTGGCCCCCTATGCCAAGCCCGGCGAGGTGATGCTGCGGCTGACGGCCAAGGGCGGCAGCAACGACGACTGCCAGGAGCGCATGGCCCCTCTGTTCCGGGACGTCCGCTCCCGGCTGGGAGACTATCTGTACGGCGTGGACGTTTCCTCCCTGGAGGAGGTGGTCCTGACCCGGCTGCGGCAGCAGGGGCTGACTCTCTCCGCCGCAGAGAGCTGCACCGGCGGCCTCATCGCCAAGCGGCTGACAGACGTGGCCGGAGCCTCCGCCGCGTTTCTGGGCGGCGTGGTGTCCTATACCAACGGCGTGAAGGCCGGGGTGCTGGGCGTGCCCCGGGACCTGCTGGACCGATACGGCGCGGTGTCCGCGCCGGTGGCCCGGGCCATGGCGGAGGGCGTCCGCCGTGTCACCGGCAGCGACCTTTCGGTGTCCGTCACCGGTCTGGCCGGGCCAGACGGCGACGACAGGGGCAACCCCGTGGGCACCGTATATGTGGGGCTGAGCTGGCAGGGGGGCTCCCTGGTCCGGCATCTGACCCTGGGCGGTGACCGGGCCCGCATCCGGCTCCTGGCCGCCAGCAACGCACTGGATATCATACGCAGACACCTTTGTGATCTGCCTGTAGAAGGAGAAGAAGCATATGGCAGTTAACCCCATGAACAACAAGAACCTGAGCCGGACCCACAGCAAGGAGCTGGCCAAAAACAACCGCGGCAAGCGCACCCGGAAAAACAGCGACTATAAGACCACCGCCACCGCCGCCCGCCAGGCCCAGAGCCAGGCCCCTCAGAAGGCCGCCTGGCCCACCAAGGTCAAGGTCACCCTGGGTATCCTGTTCGGCATTCTGGTGGCAGCCCTGATCCTGCGGCTGGCGGTTCCGTCGCTGCAGGACAACCCGCTGCTGAACAACCTGACCACTCTGCTGCTGGGCATCTCCTGCGGCGCGCTGTATTTCATCCGCAAGGATTATCCCGCGCCCAAGGCCTCCAAGCTGGACGGCGTGGTCAACGCCGTACTTATCGTTTTCGCCCTGTTTTACGGCGTTATGGGCGTGTGGGGCCTGATCCGGATGGTCGGCTGAGCGTCCCGCCCTGTCCCGCGTTTGTCCCGGGAATTTCCCGTTGACAACCGGGACAGGGCGTGCTATATTACAGGGTAACAAAAGGCACTGACGAGGAAGCCGCCTGCGGCAGGCAGCAGAGAGGGACCCATTCTGGTGCAAGGGCCCCGGCTGAAAGCAGGACGCGTACCGCCTCCGAGCCGTCCGCCCAACGGGCATATCCCCCAGTAGGCCGGACCGGGCCCTCCCGTTACAGAGGAGCTACGAGCGACGGGACGCTGTCCCGTAAGCAGGGTGGAACCGTGGAGTAATACCAATTACCTCACCCCTGAAGCATCATCAGGGGCGGGGATTTTTTATTTCCTGACCCCAATTTCAAGGAGGAATCACCATGAGCGAAGAAAACAAGTACACGTTTGAAAACGAGGAATACCGCCGGACCTATTGGCACACCTGCTCCCACGTCCTGGCCCAGGCCGTCAAGCGCCTGCACCCGGAGGTGAAGCTGGCCATCGGCCCGTCCATCGAAAACGGCTTTTATTACGATCTGGACGCGCCCTTTGCCTTCACCCAGGACGACCTGGCCGAGATCGAGGGCGAGATGCGGAAGATCTGCAAGGAAAAGCTGAAGCTGGAGCGGTTTGAGCTGCCCCGGGAGGAGGCTCTGAAATATATGGAGGAGCGGGAGGAGCCCTATAAGGTGGAGCTCATCAACGACCTGCCCGCCGACGCCCACATCTCCTTCTATAAGCAGGGAGAGTTCGTGGACCTGTGCGCCGGTCCCCATCTGGACTCCACCGGCCGCATCAAGGGCAACGCCATCAAGCTGACCGCCTGCAACGCCGCCTATTGGCGGGGCGACAGCAATCGCCAGACCCTCCAGCGCATTTACGGCGTGGCCTTCCCCAAGAAGGAGGAGCTGGACGCATATCTGAAGGAGCGGGAGGATGCTCTGAAGCGGGACCACAACAAGCTGGGCCGCGAGCTGGAGTATTTCACCACCGTGGACTGCATCGGTCAGGGCCTGCCCATCATGCTGCCCAAGGGCGCCCGGGTCATCCAGCTGCTGCAGCGCTGGGTGGAGGACGTGGAGCAGCAGCGGGGCTATCTGCTGACCAAGACTCCCCTGATGGCCAAGCGGGAGCTCTATAAGATCTCCGGCCACTGGGACCACTATCTGGACGGCATGTTCGTTCTGGGCGACCCCGATGACGAAACCAAGGAGTGCTTTGCCCTGCGGCCTATGACCTGCCCCTTCCAGTATCAGGTGTATCTGAACCGGCAGCGGTCCTACCGCGACCTGCCCATGCGCCTGGGCGAGACGTCCACCCTGTTCCGCAACGAGGACTCCGGCGAGATGCACGGCCTGATCCGTGTCCGCCAGTTTACCATCTCCGAGGGTCATCTGGTGCTGCGCCCGGACCAGCTGGAGGAGGAGTTCAAGGGCTGCCTGGCCCTGGCCAAGTATTGCCTGGGCACCGTGGGGCTGCTGGATAAGTGCACGTTCCGGTTCTCCCAGTGGGATCCCAGCAACCCCCACAACAAGTATGAGGGCACGGCGGAGCAGTGGGAGCACGCCCAGAGCACCATGGCCAAGATCCTGGACGACCTGGACGTTCACTATTCCATCGGCATCGACGAGGCCGCCTTCTACGGACCCAAGCTGGACATCCAGTATAAGAACGTGTTCGGCAAGGAGGATACCCTGGTCACCATCCAGATCGATATGCTGCTGGCCCAGCGCTTCGGCATGTACTATATCGACGAAAACGGCAACAAGGCCCTGCCGTATATCATCCACCGCACGTCCCTGGGCTGCTATGAGCGGACGCTGGCGTATCTGATCGAGGAGTACGCCGGGGCGCTGCCCACCTGGATGATGCCCGAGCAGGTCCGCTTCCTGCCCATTACCGACCGAGCCGCCGACTACTGTGCCCAGCAGGCGGACCATCTGCGGCAGCAGGGCTTCCGGGTGGAGGTGGACGGCCGCAACGAGAAGATCGGCAAGAAGATCCGGGAGGCTACCCTGGAGAAGATCCCCTTCATGCTGGTGGTGGGCGACCGGGATATGGAGGCGGGCACCGTCTCCGTCCGTACCCGCACCGGCGAAGACCTGGGCGCCATGACCCTGGCGGACTTCTCCGCCAAGCTCCGCCAGATCGTGGACACCAAGGCCAAGCAGTAACGCAAAGCATATAACCCCGACCGGCCCCCGTTTTCAAAGCGGGGGCCGGTTGAGTTTGTCAAAAAAGGGCGGCGCCCTTTTTTGACAAAAGAGTTTTCGCTCCGACCCGCGCGTTTTCACGCATAAAATGCGCGAAAACACACTCTCTCCGCGCAAAGTATTTTTCGCGACGTACACGCCGCCGCGAAAAATGGATGGAACACTATTCGCAGCCTGCGGGCTGCGAACTCTGCGAGGCTTTTTTGGCAGTGAAAACCGGCCCCCGTTAAAAAGCGGGGGCCGGTTTTCAACATTTTATTCCCGTTGTTCATTGACTTTCCGCAGGGCGGTATGGTATATTGGCGGCGTGGACGGAAACGTTCTTACAGTTAAATCAGGAGAAAAATCACAGAAAACACAGGAGGAATGGACATGTTATTCCAAATCTACGGCGAAACCGCCATGTATCAGCTTCTGGGCTTTGTGCTGGTGTTTACCGGGCTGGTGCTGGCCAACGAGTTCGCCCGCCGCACCAAAGCCGGCGGCATCATCTGCTTTCTGGTGCTGCCCGCTGCGCTGACGGTGTATTTCATCGCCATCGCCATCGGCGCACGGGCCGGCGCGGAATGGGCCCTGAACAACCAGACCTACACCAATATGAACAGCTGGTTCCACTATGCCAAGCTCTATGCCGCCACCGCCGGGTGCATCGGCTTCATGATGCTCAAGTACAAGTGGAGCATCGGCAAGACCGAATGGTTCAAGGTGTTCCCCTTTGCCATCGTGGCCATCAACATTCTCATCGCCGTGGCCAGCGACTTTGAGTCCGCCATCCACGGCGCCGCGGCTTTGAAGGAGTTCGGCGACCGCTGGTGGCTGTCCTCCGAAAACGTGTGGCTGTACGGCGGCTGGTGGAACTGGGTCAACGGCATTGCCGGTATCGTCAACATCTTCTGCATGACCGCCTGGTGGGGCATTTACTCCTCCAAGGATCAGAAGGACATGCTGTGGCCCGACATGACCTGGTGCTACATCCTGGCCTATGACCTGTGGAACTTCGAGTATACCTACAACTGCCTGCCCACCCACTCCTGGTACTGCGGCCTGGCCCTGCTGCTGGCTCCCACCTTTGCCAACCACTTCTGGAACAAGGGCGGCTGGATCCAGAACCGTGCCAACACCCTGGCCCTGTGGTGCATGTTTGCCCAGGTGTTCCCCCTGTTCCAGGACAACAGCGTGTTCTCCACCATCACCTCCGTCTATGCCGACGGCTTTATGAACCCCGCCGTCCGGCCCACCGCCGCCAATCCCACCGCCCAGGGCGTGGTCTCCATTGTGGCACTGGTGGTGAACGTGGTGATCCTGGCCACCATCATCAAGCGGGCCAAGGCCCAGAAGAAGAATCCCTACAAGCAGGAGATCTTCACCGATCAGAGAGACTTCCGGGAGGCCATGGAGAGAGTCTGAGCATCCTTTTCCGGACTGCGGAACGGTATATGGGAGGAGGCGCGGCGAAGGCCGCGCCTCCTCTTTTCCCCCTCTATCAGTGAGAATGCCCGTGCCGCAAGGATTTTTGCGGTTTTTATGGTTTTTCCACTTGACAATCCCGGAAAATTTGCTATAATAGTCAATGCTGTTGTCACAGCAAGAATATGCAGTGGTATCGAAGTGGTCATAACGAGCACGACTGGAAATCGTGTTGTCGTCAAAAGCGGCACGAGGGTTCAAATCCCTCCCACTGCGCCAGAGAAAATCCCCGTAACCGCAATGGTTACGGGGATTTGTTTATGGGTGAAAAAATTTGCTTGACAAATACCCCATAGGGGTATAGGATGAATATACCCCTATGGGGTATATTGCATACGAAGTGAGGCGGGAATACTATGGAACAACACGACTGCTGCCACTGCTCCCAACGGAAAAAGGAGCGCTCGCCGGAGGAATATAAGCGCCTGATCCACCGGCTCAACCGCATCGAGGGCCAGATCCGGGGTATCCGGGGCATGGTGGAGGCCGGGGCGTACTGTCCCGACATTCTGGTTCAGGCGGCGGCGGTGAACGCGGCCATCAACGCCTTCAACAAGGAACTGCTGGCCAGCCATATCCGCACCTGTGTGGCCCAGGACATCCGGGACGGCAAGGACCAGGTCATCGACGAGCTGGTGGCCACCCTGCAAAAGCTGATGAAATAGGAGTGATCCCCATGAGGCAATACAATGTTACGGGCATGAGCTGCGCCGCCTGCTCCAGCCGCGTGGAAAAGGCCGTCGCCAAGCAGCCAGGCGCGCAGCAGGTCGCGGTCAACCTGCTGAAAAACAGCATGGTCGTCGAATACGACGAATCCCAGCTTTCGTCCGCGCAGATCATCGCCGCGGTCGAAAAGGCGGGCTACGGTGCGTCTCTGCATGCAAAGCCCGGCAGCGCCCCCGCCGCGCAGACTGCCGAGACCGGCGGCGCCAGCGCCGCACAGAAGGCGTATAGCGACATGAAAAAGCGTCTCGCCCTCTCGCTCCTCTTCACCATCCCGCTGTTCTATCTCTCGATGGGCCACATGATGGGCTGGCCGCTGCCCGCGTGCTTCCTCGGCATGGAAAATGCGATGACGTTCGCATTCACGCAGTTTTTGCTGCTGCTGCCCATCGTCTATATCAACCGCCAGTACTATATCGTCGGCTTCAAGACGCTGTGGCAGCGCTCGCCGAACATGGATTCGCTGATCGCACTGGGCTCCAGCGCCGCCATCGTGTACGGCATCTACGCCATCTATAAGATCGGCATCGGCTTTGGCCAGATGGACATGGACACGGTGCACACCTATATGATGGAGCTGTACTTCGAGTCCGCAGGCACGATCCTGACGCTCATCACCATGGGCAAGACGATGGAGGCCCGCGCCAAGGGCAAGACCTCTGATGCCATCACAAAGCTCATGGACCTTGCGTCCAAGACCGCGACGGTCGAGCGCAACGGCGTCGAGAGCGTCATCCCCGTCGAGGAGGTCCAACTCGGCGACGTGCTGATCGTCTCCGGCGCGGACCTGATGGACGGCACGCCGATCTATGACATCAAGCCCTACCTTCCGTATGCCGATGCGCACCCCGAGGCGCTGGGCGGCTTTGCCCCGTTGCCGAAAGAGACGATCGAAGTCAAAAGCCCGCCGGAACTCCTGCAAAAGCTGCCGGAGGGGCAGCGCGAGGCGCTGCTCGGTGTGCTTGCGCAGGACCCGCGCCCGCAGTACCAGAACGACCCCGAGCGCGTGTACGGTATGAGCTTTGGCGGCTGGGACGTTAAGTTCCGCGTAAAGGACGGCGTGCTGACTGTTTTATCTTTAGCGGAAACTGAACATCAATAAAAACGCTGTTAAGGGAAAAACTCTTCGCGTTAAGCCAATGCTAAGAGGACTTCCAAACGGTTGATATGCAAATTCTGCGCGCTATAATAGCGCCAGAATACATAAAAGGAGCGTATCCGCCGATGCAAGTTTCCAGCGCATTTGTTGTTATCATGGGTATGGGCGTCACGTTTGTGGGCCTTACCTGCATCATCTTCCTGACGATGCTGATGGGCAAGATCCTCTCGAAGCCCGAGGCTCCGAAGCCCGCCGCAGCAGCTGCCGCGCCGGCAGCGCCCGCCGTTCCCGCTGACGGTCTGACCGACGAGGTCAAGGTCGCCATCATGGCGGCGATCGCCCAGCAGCCCGGCTTCAACATGGCGAATGTGACGAATGTCAGCATCCGCAAGATTTAATTTTGAATTCCACTTCTTCCTTTATCAGCGAAAGGGACGGCATCGCGCCGTCCTTTTTGCTACCATGAAAAAAATATTCGATTTAGCACAAAATTAGCAGGCTGTATGCTATAATGGGGACGGAAAGCATGCGGAGTCTTTCTCCGCGCCAACGATCAAGCGAGAGAAGGCGGCGACATGGCAAAAATCCCCAAAAAAATGCGTTGGATCTACGACCTTTTGCTGACGGCGGCGATCCTGGCTATGGCGACGGTGCTCTGCACGCTGCTGCGAAGGATCGACGACGGCAGTGGCTACGTGAACCTCATCTTCGTGCTGGCGGTCGCGACCATCTCGCGCTGGACGGAGGGCTATTTCTGGGGGATATTCAGCGCTGTCTCCGGCGTGCTGTTCGTCAACTACGTGTTTACATATCCCTACTGGGAATTCAACTTCACGATCACCGGCTACCCGTTTACCTTCCTTGCGATGCTGACGGTGTCCATGATGATCAGCGCGATGAACACGCAGATCAAAAAGCAGGAGCGGCTGCGCATCGAAACAGAAAAGGAAGCCGTGCGCGCCAATCTCCTGCGCGCGATGTCGCACGATATCCGCACACCGCTGACGAGCATCGTCGGCAACACCGCCGCGATCCTCGAAAACGAGGATTCGTTTTCTCCCGAGCAGAAGCGCCGCCTTTTGGAAGACGTGAATGAGGACGCGCAGTGGCTCATCCGCATGGTCGAAAATCTTTTGTCCATTACGCGCATGAGCGGCGGACAGGCAAAGATCGAGAAGGACTGCGAGGCGGCCGAGGAGATCGTCGGCGTCTCGGTCAGCAAGTTCACCAAGCGCTTCCCCGCGATCAAGGTTTCGATCGAGGTACCGGACGAGGTGCTGATGGTGCCGATGGACGCGACGCTCATCCGTCAGGTCATTATGAATCTGCTGGAAAACGCCGCCATCCACGGCGGAAACGTCACGCAGATCCGTGTCTGCCTCTCACGCGAGGGGACGAACGCCTGCTTTTCCGTCAGCGACAACGGCGACGGCATCCCGAAGGAGATGCTCTCGACGATTTTTAACGGCGGGCTTTCCGGCGTGTCGCACAACAACTTTGATATGAAGAAAAACATGGGCATCGGCCTTTCCGTGTGCTACACCATCGTCAAGGCGCACGGCGGCACGATGACCGCAGAAAACTTAGATTCGGGCGGAGCATGCTTCCGCTTCTATCTGCCGCTGGAGGAGGGCATCAACAGTGAAATTGAAGGATAAAGTGCTCGTGGTGGAAGACGAGCAGAACATCAGCAACTTTATTTCGACGGTTCTCACCGCGAACGACTTCGACGTGCTGGTGGCGCAGACGGGTGCCGAGGCGATCTCGATGATCACCTCGCACTGCCCCGATCTCATCATTCTCGACCTGGGGCTTCCCGACATGGACGGGATAAACATCCTCAAGGAGGTTCGTTCGTGGTCGAGCCTGCCGATCATCGTCGTTTCGGCGCGCACGCACGAGCATGACAAGGTCATGGCGCTCGACCTCGGCGCGGACGACTACATCGAAAAGCCGTTCGGCACGAGCGAGCTGCTCGCGCGCATCCGCACGGCCATCCGTCACACGCGTACGCCGCTCGACAACAACGAGATCGCGCAGTCGGGCAAGTTCACCGTCAAGGACCTGACCATCGACTATGACAAGCACCACGTGCTCATCGGCGATCAAGATGTGCACCTGACGCTCAACGAGTTCAAGATCGTGGCGCTGCTCGGCAAGTACGCTGGCAAGGTGCTGACGTATGACTATCTCATCAAGCAGATCTGGGGGCCGAAGGCCAAGGCCGACAATCAGATTTTGCGCGTGAATATGGCGAACATCCGCCGCAAGATCGAGAAGAATCCCGCCTCGCCCGAGTATATCTTCACCGAGATCGGCGTGGGCTACCGGATGCTCGAAAACGACGCATGATGATAGAGCCGCTCGCGGCTTTATGATACCAGGGCGCGTGCGCGCCCCACACGATCACGCAGACGGCTCCTGCCATTTGGGGATGGCAGGGGTCATTTGCGCACTTTTGCACTTTTATGAAAAAGGTGTCGGACTGAAACAGTGAACGTTTCAGCCCGGCACCTTTCTTTTTTTGCGTGTTTTCATGCAGCAAAATCTTTTTGCTTGCTTATAAATACCCCGTATTGTGCCGCAGCAGATGTTCGACTATCATAGTTATGCTGACTTTTGTGTATATTTTTACCAAATCGTTTTCCGCTCTATTTCGCCTATTTATTCAGCGCTACAATCTTGGCATGAATTGTTATTCTCATTATTAACAATTTAAGAACATAAATATACAATCAGCATCACAGTCAGTCCTACGAAGGGGGAAACCACAGTACATGAACATTTGGGAAATTGCAACGAATTATTATCAATACTTCCTGCGAGGGACGCGAACGACCATCCTCATCTCTCTGCTCACCGTGTTCTGCGGCTCGATCCTCGGCTGCCTGATCGCTTTCATGCGGCTATCCAGGTTTAAGCCGCTGGAAAAGTTCGCCAGCATCTATATCACCGTCATCCGCGGTACGCCAATGCTCGTGCAGCTCTACATCGTCTACTACCAGCTCGACTTTATCAGCTATCCCACCGGAACCCTCTTCGGCGTCGATCTGGAGCGGGCGCTGCCGTGTATCATCGCGCTTTCGATCAACTCCTCCACCTACGTCGCCGAGATCATCCGCGCGGGCATTCAGGCGGTGGACAAGGGCCAGATGGAAGGCGCGCGCTCGTGCGGCATGACGAATGCGCAGGCCATGCGCTACGTGGTGATGCCGCAGGCGGTCAAAAATATTCTCCCCGCCATTGGCAATGAATTTGTCACGATGGTCAAGGAGACCTCGATCATCCAGTACCTCGGCATCGGCGATCTGATGTACAACAACGGCATCGTGGTCACCTCTACCTATAACCCGCTTCCTTGCTACTACATCTCCGCCATCATCTACCTGGCGCTGAATATCATCCTCGGCAAGGGCCTGAACATCTTTGAAGGGAGGCTGAGAAAGAGTGAACGGTAACGTATTGTTCGAGATCAAGGACTTGCAGAAAAAGTTCGGCAGCCTGACCGTCTTCGACGGGCTGAGCGAGACCATCTGCAAGGGCGACGTGGTCGTCATCATCGGTCCCTCGGGCGGCGGTAAGTCCACCTTTATCCGATGCCTGAACCTCTTGGAGCAGACCACCGCCGGCAAAATTTACTTCGAGGGCGAGGACATCACGGCCAAGGGCTTTGATGTGAACAGGCACCGACAGAAGGTCGGCATGGTGTTCCAGCAGTTCAATCTCTTCAACAACCTGACGGTGCTTGAAAACATTACGATCTCGCTCACGAAGGTCAAAAAGCAGTCGGAAGAGGAGAGCAAGGAAAAGGCCCTCAAGCTTCTAAAGCGCGTGGGGCTTGAGGACAAGGCGAACGCCTATCCCTCCCAGCTCTCCGGCGGGCAGAAGCAGCGTATCGCCATCGTGCGGGCGCTGGCGATGGAGCCCGATGTGCTGCTCTTCGATGAGCCGACCTCCGCGCTCGACCCCGAGATGGTCGGCGAGGTGCTGCAGGTCATCTCCGACCTCGCCCGCGACGGCATCACGATGGTCGTCGTCACGCACGAGATGGGCTTTGCCCGAAAGGTCGGCACGCGCGTGCTCTTCATGGACGGCGGACAGATCGCCGAGCAGGGCACGCCCGAGGAGATTTTCGAGCACCCACAGAACGCACGAACCAAAGAGTTCTTATCCAAAGTCATCAACGTCATTTAACAAACAAAAAATAAAATTTACGATATTATTGGAGGAAACAAAAATGCTTCACACGATCAATCCCGAAATTCTGTTCCTTAAGCAGGAAGATGTCATCAAGGCCGGCCTTCTCGATATGAAACAGATCTTGGCCGTTACGGAAAAGACCTACGCGATGCTCAGTCAGGGCCTCATCAAGAACCCGCCCAAGACCAACACCAGCATCCCTGACAAGGAAAACTGGCAGTCGTTCTTCAACGCCATGCCTTGCTACATCGGCGGCGACATCAACATCGGCGGCATCAAGTGGGCGGCGGAGTCCAAGAAGAACGCCACGATCCCTGGCATCCCCTACGGCATCGACATTTCCATCCTGAGTGACCCCGAGACGGTGCTGCCGTTCTGCATTCTGGACGGCACGCTCATCACCGCGATGCGCACCTCCGCCGTCGGCGGCCTGATGGCCAAGTATGCCGCCCCCTCCGATGCGGACACCGCGTGCCTTGTCGGCGCGGGCGTTATCGGCCGCACGATGATCTCCGCCGTGCACGAGGCGCTGCCCCAGATCAAGACCATGTACCTCTGCGACATTGATGTCGCCAAGGCCGAGGGCATCGCGAAGGAGTACGGCGACAGCTTGGGCGTCGAGATCATCCCGACGAGCGACAGCAAGGCTGCGGCGCTCAAGTCCCAGCTCATCGTCGGCGAGACGACCGCGCCCAAGCCGTTCATGGACACCTCCTGGCTCACGCCCGGCTGCGGCCTCGTCTCCATGCACTCCAACGAGGTGATGGAGGACGTCTTCCTCAAGGCCGACGGCATCGTCGCCGACTACTGGACACAGCTCAAGCAGCACACGAACCCGCTGTCCAAGCTCACGAAGGAGGGCAAGCTCGATGAGAGCCAGATCATGGACCTGAGCGAGCTGGTGCTCGGCACGAAGAAGCTGCGCACCTCGGATGATCAGTTCGTCGCCGCCGCGTCCATGGGCCTCGGCGCGCTGGACATCATGATCGCCTATCAGCTCTATCTGAACGCGACGGAAATGGGCGTCGGCACCAAGGTGAACCTTTGGGACAAGCCCCTGTGGGAATAAGACACGTGGGAGGGAACAAAGATGAACGCATTCAAGAAATTTGCGGCGCTGCTTTTAGCGCTTATGATGATCCTGTCTCTCGCCGCCTGCGGCAGCAAGAGCGATGACAACGCGCAGGGCAGCTCGGACGGCGATGCGTCGTCCGATGACACCGCCAAGTCCAAGATCGAGCAGATCAAAGAGGCGGGCGTGCTCGTGATGGGAACCTCTGCCGACTATCCCCCGAACGAGTTCCACACGGAGGTGGACGGCAAGGACACCATCGTCGGCTTTGACGTTGCTATCGCGCAGTACATCGCCGATGACCTCGGCGTCGAACTCAAGGTCGTCGACATGTCGTTCGACAACCTGTGCATCAACCTCGCCAAGGGTGATTTTGACATTGTCATCGCCGGTATGGCCTCGACCGAGGAGCGCTTGAAGTCCGTCGATTTCTCTGACCCGTACTTTAAGCAGCAGCAGGCCATTCTGATCCGCGCGGAGGATGACGCGCTCTACAACAAGCCCGAAGACCTGAGTGGTCACAAGGTCGGCGTGCAGAACGGTACCATTCAGGTGCCCATCGCCAACGAGCTTGCGGGTGAAGAGAACGTCGTCGGCCTCGTCAAGGCGCAGGATCTCATCATGGAGCTCAAGAGCGGCAAGCTCGATGTTGTGTACATCGACTACACCGCAGCTCTTGCATTCGCCGCGGCGAACGATGACCTGACGGTCAAGGACATCGGCATCGAAAGCGACAGCGAGGGCCAGTGCATCGGCGTGCAAAAGGGCAACGAGGACTTTGCCGCCTACCTGAACGAAAAGATCGCCGAGATGCAGGAGCAGGGCCTCATCGACCAGTACGTCGCCGAAGCCCAAACGCTGGCGGGCATCGAGTAAAGCCCGTCCCCCTTGCATGATATGAACAGCACCAGCATACCCTCTACCAAGAGAATTGGGGAGGATATGCTGATGCTGTTTCATTTTGACCGCAGGAAGAAGTCTGAAAAGGAGAAGAAGCCGCCGCGCTTTCTGGTGCTCCGGCGCAAATGGCTGACGCTGGGCGCGGCGGTGCTGGCCGCCGCGGCGATCTTTGCCGCCGTCAATTATCCCGCCGCCGTCAGCGCGTCGGCCGCCACGCGCCAACTGCCGATCTACTGTGTCCAGCGCGACCAGAAGGTGTGCTCCATCTCGTTCGACGCGGCGTGGGGGGTGGACAACACACAAAAGATCCTCGACGTGCTCAAGGAGTACGGTGTCACCTGTACCTTTTTTGTCGTGGGCAACTGGGCGGATCAGTATCCCGAACAGGCCAAGGCCATCGTGGACAGCGGCAATGAGCTCATGAACCACTCCAACGCGCATGATCATTATAATTCCCTCACCGCCGACCAGATCATCGCAGACGTGAACACCTGCAACGATAAGATCGAGGCGTTGACCGGCGTCCGCCCGACGCTCATCCGCTGCCCGTTCGGCGAGTATGACGACCACGTCATCTCCACCATCCGCTCGATAGGCATGGAGCCGATCCAGTGGGACGTGGAAGCGCTGGCAGCGGTTGGAACCGCCCGCGGCGCAAGCGATATGCGCGCCCCTTACTCGTCTTCCTGTTCCGGCCGGTGCCGTTCCGCAGGGCACAGCAAAAAGCTCATCATGTAGAGCGCGTCGCCCGTGCAGTGGAAATCGAATGTAGGGAGCCTTATGACCGAAGGCAAGGCAGCAAGCCACAGCGCGGCGGTCGAGGCGCATCTTGTTCATCAGCACGAGCATGGGAGGAATCAGGATGGGGATATAAGCGATGTGAATGGGGATGAGGTTCTGAGACAGGCAGGCAATCAGGGTGATCATGCCGAGAAGTGGTGCCAATGATCTTGCTCAGCTTCTTGGAGACAATGTCGGCAAGGCCGGTGGTAGCGATCGCCGTAGCGAAGGTACCGAGCAGGATGTAGGCAAGAGCAGTAGTCGCGTTGCCGGAGAAGCCGGACGTGAGCAGCTTCATAACGCTGTCGCCCTCAGCAGCGTAGATGGGGATATAAAAGGCCGCCATCTCAAGGAGCCGTTCGCTCACTGAGATGGCGGTCACTATTTTTGATGTGTGCAAATTAGGGCCGATCACTGTGCAGTGCATCGTGTATCCGTTCGGCCAGCGCCCTTGTCGTAAAAGGCTTCGGGAGCACAAAGCTTGCGCCCAAACGGTATGCCTCCTCTATGACCTTGTGCGTCGGCAGCGCTGTCATAAAGATCGTCGAGATTTTGTGTCCGCCCTCACGCAGCTGCTGCATAACGTGAAAGCCGCCCTTGTGCGGCAGCAGAAAATCCAGCAGAAGAACGTGAGGTCGGTGCCGATGGAGCACCTCGGTTGTCTCGTCCGCATCCCTTGCGTGGAATACACGGAAGTCTCCGCGCTCACGCAGGGAATCCGTCAGGAGCATACTGAAGGCTTCATTACTGTCTGAGAGTAAAATCTTCTTTCGGTGCGGCATTTTTATCCGCCTCCCCCTAAAAAATTTGATTTTACACACTCACCTTGTATAAAATAGTCCTGTTGGCTCATTTTTTCAATCCACCGTACAGTATTTTAATGTTTTTTTAACTCAGCTTGATCCGGGCTTTCGCAAAAAGGAAGAGGAAGACCTGAGAAACTTGCCAAGAGTGGTTGTCGTAACGCCCCGCTTCCGGCATCATTCACTTATCAGACTTTACGAACAGCGCCTTTTGCAGTGCGAGCAGTCTCCGCAGCAGCCGCTACCTGATCTGGCCTTTTTTCGCCAGTGCAGGATAGCTGTGATAGCTGCAGCTGCGATGAGGACAAGAAGGACCCAATCTAACAGATGCATCACAGGATCCCCACCAAGGTATAGACAGCAAGAGCCACGATCCATGCCACGCAGCACTGCATCATCACGACCCCAACTGTCTTCAGCGCTGAGCCGAATTCTCGCCGAATCGTGGTTACCGCCGCGATGCAGGGAGTATACAGCAGCGTGAACACCAGAAAGCTGATAACGGAACGACCGGTAAACATCGTAGAAAGTGCAGCCCCGCCTAACAGGATCTGCAGCGTACTGACCACAGATTCCTTTGCGATAAAACCGGAAATAAGGGAGGTTGCGCAGCGCCAATCCGCAAAGCCCAACGGTGCGAACACCGGCGCGATCCATCGACCAATGAGAGCCAAAAGGCTATCGGCACTGTCGGTAACTACATTCAGCCTGATATCAAAACTCTGGAGGAACCAGATCACGATGGTAGCAAGAAAAATCACAGTAAACGCCCGCTGCAAGAAGTCCTCGGCCTTTTCCCAAAGCAGCAGCGCAACGCTCTTGAGGCTCGGAAGCCGATAATTGGGCAACTCCATAACGAAAGGCACGGGCTTTCCGCGGAACACGGTTTGGTTCATGATGAGGGCCGCAGCAATTCCAATCAGAATGCCCAGCAGATACAGTAGGATCATTATGAGCGCGCGGTGCGTTGGAAAGAACGCTGCGGTAAAAAATGCATAAATTGATATTTTTGCCGAGCAGCTCATATAAGGCGTGAGCAGGATCGTCATCTTGCGGTCACGGTCACTCGACACCGTGCGCGTTGCCATAATTGCCGGCACAGAACAGCCGAAGCCGATGAGCATAGGGACGATGCTGCGGCCGGACAAACCGATCTTTCGCAGAGGCTTGTCCATTACAAAGGCGACGCGGGCCATGTAGCCGGTATCTTCCAAGATAGAGAGGAAGAAAAAAAGCGTCACAATGATAGGCAGGAACACCAGCACACTGCCAACACCGGAAAAAATGCCGTCAATAATCAAGCTGTGTACCACAGGATTGATCTCATAGGCAGTCAAAGCTTGGTCTACAAGAAAGGTGAGGCCATCGATCCCGCCTTGCAGCCAGTCGGACAGACGCTGACCAATAACATTGAAGGTGAGATAGAAAATCAGCAGCATGACAAGCAGAAACGTCGGAATGGCTGTGTAGCGACCGGTGAGAATTCTGTCGATCTTCATGGAGCGGGCGTGCTCCCGACTTTCATGGCATTTCACCACAGATGATGCCACCACGCCTTCAATGAAGGTGTAGCGCATATCAGCAAGCGCCGCGTTGCGATCAAGTCCTGCCTCACTCTCCATCTGCACGATGCAATGCTCAAGCAACTCGCGCTCGTTTTGATCAAGTGCCAGACGGTCGGCAAGGTCATCGCCGCCTTCGATCAGCTTTGCTGCGCAGAAGCGAGCCGGCACACCGATGCGGTCGGCGTGATCGGCAATCAGATGCGTAACGGCGTGGATGCAGCGGTGAACGGCGGAATCATCCGCGCAGAAATCTGTCACCTTTGGCAGAGTTCTGCTCCGAGCCACAGCAATCGCCTGATTCACCAGCTCGCTCACGCCCTCACCCTTTGCGGCCGCGATCGGTACGACAGGGATGCCGAGCGAGGCGCTCATCTTCTGCACGTCGATGGAACCGCCGTTGGAACGCACTTCATCCATCATGTTCAGCGCCAGCACCATAGGTATCCGCAACTCAAGCAGCTGAAGTGTCAGGTACAGATTCCGCTCAATGTTGGTGGCATCCACAATGTTGATGATGCCGTCCGGCTTTTGGTTGAGGATAAAGTCACGGGAGACGATTTCCTCCTGTGTATAGGGCCGCAAGGAGTAGATGCCGGGCAGATCCACCACGGAGCAGCCTTTTTCGTCTATGATCTCTCCCATCTTCTGGTCTACCGTGACACCGGGAAAGTTGCCGACATGCTGATTGGATCCGGTGAGGGCGTTGAAAAGAGTCGTTTTCCCGCAGTTCTGATTTCCAACAAGTGCAAAGATCATTTCGGCTCGTCCTCCACTTCGATTTTTTGAGCCTCCTCTACGCGCAGCGTTAGCTCGTAGCCGCGCACGCGGATCTCGATAGGATCACCCATCGGCGCGACCTTCTGTAGTGTCACGCGGGTGTGCGGGATCAAGCCCATATCCAGCAGGCGGCAGCGCAAGGCTCCATCTCCGCCAACAGTGGTGATCACGGCAGAATTCCCCACTTTTAATTGATTCAATGTCATTCGCTTTCCTCTTTCCTTGCCCAGTTTTAATTTCATGGTAGCATTCCTGCTGCGGACTGTCAATACAGCCGAACCGGCATAATTCAAAGTGTGTAATAGGAATATTCGGCCTTGTGCTGCAGAAAATGTTGAAAAGGTTCCTGCGGCAAGGAAAAGTCTTACAGCTCTTTCGCAGTTTTAATCGTTCCGCAGCAATTCGTCATCGTCGGAGCATCCGAAGCGGTTAACATCGGAGTCAGGGAAAGACTGGTAAATGAGCACGTTCGAACGCGGAAAGCATTCTTGCAGAAAATCGCGGACCGGGAAAAGATCATGGAATCCGCTGAAGTGCTTTTTGCCGTCTTCAAAGGAGACCGAGTTCACGACAAGATGCAGATGACAGTGCGCAGAGTCCGTGTGCAGGGCATATCCGCCTATCATTCCGGAACGGCACACATAGTCAAGAACGCGGTGCAAAGCTGCTGCGTCTGGATACTGATTGCGGATCAAGATAACGTCTGGCACAGTCGGTTCATCTCCTCACTGATCATTTCGTTCGTCCTCTGAGAGGCGGACGGACAGAATGCGATTTTTCATTGAAATCCTTCTTTCTTGTTGCTCGTGGCAAGGAGCGCAAATTGTATGACGCCCCTTTATTCGGATGTTTGTAGCGTGATAAAAAATTGGTGCAGACTATGAAAGAGCCCGATGAAGCGCACGCAATTGTGCAGCCCCATCAGGCCTTCCAAATGATGTTGACATGGTTGCCGTCGAGTTCGATCCGCTCGATAAATTCGGCGGCGATCAATTTTTTTTCGTCAAAAGCAGAGCGGGAAAAATCCAACCGTCGGATCTGAGACGCGGAATGCGGGGCGGTATGTAAGAGCTGTTCCCGCTCGGCGTGCAGTTTTTCAATCATTTTTGAGATATACACGACCGCCACATCGCTGCTCTCGGCGAGAGCGTTCACCAGACGATCGATTTTCTGCTCGATTTCCAAAACAGCTTTCGCCTGCGCGTGGTCTTCACTTACTGAGTGAAGCTCGGCGGGACAGGCATCGAGAATGTGCTGGAGCTCATTGGCGATATGGGTCTCCAGCTCTCTAAGGTCTACATCAATCGATTCATCACAGCTGCCGAAGTTGGACCGACCAGAGCAGACCAGCTTACAGCGTTGCTCTGATTTTATGTAGTTGACCTTGACGGCATAGCCGCACTTGCCACATTTTAAGAGACCGGTCAGCCAGGAGTATTTACCCGCGTTGGCGCGGGGAAGCTGCATCTGTCCGGAGAGCTTGTCCTGCGCACGCAGCCAGAGGGATGACGGAATGATTCCCTCATGCGTAGACAGGCTGAGCATCTGCTCATCCTTTTTCGTGTACTTGCCGCGGCTGCGGTCGCGCTTCCCAATCAGAAGACAGCCATGGACGCCGTCAAAAACTTCGGGCATCTGGCGGATCTGGATGCCCTGCGCAAGGTAATAGCAGTAGACCGCTTCGTCAGCCTGCGCGTAGACGGGGTTCCGCAGAATACGGGACAGAGTCACGTTATCCCACGCCTCGCGCTTGGGGCCGTGAATGCCCTGCTCAGTCAGAGTTTTGGCAAGGGCGCGCAGCGATGTTTCAGACCGGACATATTCTTCAAAAATGTGGAGAACAGTCTTTGCGTTTTCATCGGCTATCAGAGATGAGACCTTGCGCCCGTCAAGCTCAGCTTTGGAAAGCGCATACCCGTACGGTGCGGGCCCACCCGGCCATGCACCGAGGGAAACGCGGTGATGGTAGTTGTCGCGCACACGCTCCGCGGTCGTTTCGCGCTCAAGCTGGGCAAAGGTCATCACAATGTTGAGCATGGCCCGTCCCATCGGTGAGGAAGTGTCGAACTGCTCGTTGACGGACAGAAATTCAACATCGTTTTTACGCAGAAGCTCCCAGATCTGGCTGAAATCCGCGAGGGAGCGGCTG
>ERZ1027064.344-NODE-344-length-20942-cov-7.125916_pt1 | contig 20942 bp, 14 predicted proteins | sample MGYA00519422_ERZ1027064 | MGnify/ENA primary metagenome ERZ1027064 (study PRJEB26926, sample SAMN06164492) | human gut metagenome | biome: ENVO:00009003; feature: ENVO:2100002; material: ENVO:00002003 | host: Homo sapiens | place: USA | collected 2012 ... | reverse complement strand
AAGCTCTTACCAATAAAAGTATTATCTTTGTTGCATGAAAAAGTTAGTCATTGTAGGATGTGGACGACTTGCAGAAATCGTTGCGGATGCAGTTGTCAAAGGCTCATTACCAGATTATGATCTGGTAGGTGTCTATTCGCGTACGGCATCAAAAGCAGCGCACATCGTAAATAAAATGCAGCAACATGGCAAACCTTGCATTGCTTGTGCCAAATTGGAAGAGTTATTGGCATTAAAACCAGATTATCTGGTAGAATCGGCCTCTCCTGCCGCTATGCGGGAATTGGCTTTGCCGGCGTTGAAAAACGGAACGTCTGTCATTACCTTGTCTATCGGTGCTTTGGCAGACGAGACATTCTATCGGGAAGTGGCAGAAACCGCCAAGGCAAATGGTACACGGGTCTATATCGCATCCGGAGCTACCGGTGGATTCGACGTTTTAAGAACTGCCTCTCTGATGGGAAATACGACGGCCCGCTTCTTCAATGAAAAAGGTCCTAATGGACTCAAAGGAACTCCCGTTTATGATGATTCTTTGCAAACGGAACAACGTACCGTTTTCTCCGGAAGTGCTGCGGAAGCTATTCGCCTCTTTCCAACCAAAGTGAATGTTACAGTTGCCGCCTCACGGGCTTCTGTCGGTCCGGAGAACATGCAGGTATCCATACAGTCTACTCCCGGATTTGTGGGAGATACGCAAAGAGTAGAAATCAAGAACGACCAGGTGCATGCCGTAGTAGACATTTATAGTGCCACATCGGATATTGCAGGGTGGTCAGTAGTGAGCACCCTGATTAATATCGCTTCACCCATTGTATTCTGACAGATTGGCCAGTACTTTTGCGCTCAGGCGGTCAAACGCCTGACGCGTGCGGCCAGTAGACACCTGCATACAACGTACATGCGGATGATTGAGAAGTTGCTCACCCCCCAATGCGCCTATCGTGTCACAAAAGCAAAGGTTATCACCTTCCAGCCATTCAGTAAAAGCAGCCTCATCCCATGCCGGCGACAAACCGGTATTGAATAAGATCTTCCGGTTACCCATCTGCTTAAATTCCTCTTCGTGCAACAGAATCGTATTTTTATTCAGGCAACAACAAATGACTTCACTCTCTGCCAGGAGTTCCCTCAATGGCAAAAAGCGATATCCTTTGGCAGTAGCCGCTTCTTTCTCACTGCGGGCATAATATGAAATTTCAGCACCAAAGAATTTCAAGGCATCCGCTATCATGCCGCCAGACTTACCCAGTCCGACTATTCCGACTTTCAATCCGGTAATCTCACGAGGCAAATCTTCCCACGGTTCCTGTCCAAAGCCGTGCAAACAGCGCACCAACTCACTGACTACATATTCCACTACTCCCTCGTCACCATAATCCCGAATACCTGTCACCGTGATACCCCGTTCATTAGCATAGCGAATATCGACATTGGCACTTTCGGGAGAATAGAGTGAACAACACATTCCAATGTATTTCACATTCGAACAACATTCAAGTACATACCGGTTGATACGGGAGGTATAACTCAAAAGCACCGCATCAGCATCTCCGATACGGGCAATGATTTCATCATCATTCGCGGGTATGTCAGAATACATCACCACCTGACCGGCAAATGAATACAACGCTTTTTCGGCCGACGGAACCAGACTGACCGGCTCTATAGCTACAAGTTTCTGAAACATCGTTTTTTTATTTTAGATTATTCGCGGTTAAGATAACCAATTGAAGAATAAACACTTTGCATAATTTGGGGAATTGAGAGATAACAATTTGGTAACTGTGCGCATTTTAGCGATTTGCAGAGTTGTATCTTCAAGTAACTCTTTCGAATACAAAAGTAACAAAATTCTCTCAGGAAACAAACTCACGACCGGTTTTTATACAATTCGACAATAAAAAAACTCCGTTATTCGATAATCTTCCTTTTGACAGAGGACAGCTTTCCTAAGTCATGCGGAGTAAATTGTATAAAGCAAAAGGATCCCTGCAATTTGACAGTAGGGACCCTTTTTGTGAGTTGGGCGGAGATATATTTTGTAATCTGCCGATGGCAGAGCGTTTTTAATCGACTACTAATTAAGATATAATCTTTTTACGACAACATATGTCGTCAACCGCATCAGGCATAAAATTGGATTTCAAAAAATAAATCAGACCGCCTTGAAGTTCAACTTCAGGAAAGGCGCGGATTACGGTGGCGTGATACTCTTCCATCTCATGAGGCCGCCGTACTGCGCCACAGTCCATTCATTGTTGGCGGAGACTGTGGGGACGGCCCCGCCACCCTCTTGCTTGTCGGCGTTCAGCACGAGGTCGCACTTGGCGGGATTGAATACGTTATCTCCGGAATGAGCGGTTCTGTTGTGAAAAACGGCGGTGCGCTCTATGCTGCTACCATCACTTATGTGAACGAAATCTCCGGCTGCGATGGCTTCTATCCGGGTGAGAGCTTTGCAGCCCGTTACGATATAATTGCCGAACCGAGTACACTTCGGTATTTTGAGCGTTTCGAGGCCCGTGCATCCGTAGAAAGCATCCAGGCCTATCGCTGCCACATTATCCAAAGTGAGCGTCTTCAATGAAGTGCATCCCCGAAATGCGCTTTCATCAATCTGGGTGACCTGCGAAAGATTCACCGTAGTCAACGCGGCGCAACGGATAAAGGCATACTCTCCAATTACCTGCACGCCATCGGGCAGCGTCACCTCCTGCAAGGCGGTGCAATTCGCAAAGGCGACATCGGGCAGAGTTGGCGTTCTACCCCAGTCCGTCACTCCGATGAGGTCGCATTTCGTGATTTTTTTATTATTGATAAATGTACCCCAGTTACCGCCAATTCCTGTTTTGGAAAGTTCGCCCGTCAGCTTGATTTCGGTGAAGCCTGCGGCGAGGGCGGCACGGATGGTTAGCTGCGCTTCGTCGGCAGTCATGGAGGTCATGTCGATGTTGCCGGAAGTGGGGGGTGTGAAATTCTTCCGGCGCAGCTTGATTTGATGTTCCGCCGCCGGGTCGAGGTAAAGCTCGAAGTTGTCGTCGTACTTCTGATGCGGCTCTCCATAGAGGCTGACCATTGACTCCGGATTCACTTTCAGACGGTCGCAGTCCGCCTGCGTCAGTTGGTAACCGCCGGCACCTTGGGCGATGGAGGTTACACCGGTCATGGTGAGAAGGAGTTGCACATCACCCGTGAGGGCTTTCGGAACGGAGATAAGGGGATAGGAGACGGCCGGGTAAAAATTGCAGTCCAGGCCTATGTAAGCCCCGGCAGCGGTCTTTCCCCCGTTCAGCACGAGGGTGGCACCATACCAGACGCTTACACAGCACGGACTGCTGCCTGTCTCGTAAGACAATTCGCAGCCGTCACCCAGTTCCAATTCCGCTTTCTCGCCGTTAGCCAGAATCATGTTGTCATCTTGCCCACTCAATGCCACGTCTTTGCCCAGCGTAATCTTGCCGTTGTAAACACATACTGCGGCGTTCATATCTTGTCGGTCCAGATTGATATTGGTGAGTTCGATATAAACGGCACCGGCGTCGGGGCTGAAATTGCCGAGGAGGTGGCGGTTGCTGGCGGTGTTATCCCAAGTGAGGGTGTGGTGCCCGCCGTCTATCTTGAAGTGGCCGCTGCCGTTCATGGGAGGGGTGTCGTAGTCACCTCCCGCAGGTATCGTGATGTTGCCGCCCAGCGTAATGAGTGTCGGGGCATCGGCCGAGGTGCCGCCCGTCTGCAGGGCGTTGAGCAGGGCGTCGTAGGTGGTGACGACGATACCTTCCGGCACGGGATCCGTTACCGGATCGTCCTTGCTGCACGAAGCAAAGACTACTGTTGCACATAGCACTAACAAAGAAAAAATCTTTTTCATGTTGTTTTATATTTGATTAATATTCATGGGAAAACAAAAAAGCGCAGAGCGGTTTATGCCCTACGCAGCAAAAATATAATGAAAATTTTGGATGATTGGTGCACGTTTACGCATATCTGACGTCGAAACGTGCAACACAAGTGTTTTTTGTGGGTTTATTGTATGTTGGAACAAGCTGTATCGCCAAATATACAACAGTTTGGAGGTGTTATCTATTTTTGTACTCGGTAAAAGATCCCCCTGTTATCTCCCGGAAGATTTTACAGAAATGGCTTTTGTGGGCAAACCCCGAAAGCTCGGCAATCCTCTCCATTGTATAATCCGGATGTTTCGCCATTTGCTCTGTGGCGTATTCTACCCGTTTATTGTTCACCCAACGTTTGAAACTCACCCCGTAAGTCGAATTGATGAATACAGATAGTTTCCGTTCCGGGATATGCAGAGCCTCGGCATAGTCGCCCAGCACAACACCCTGCTGGAGATACAATAATAGTTTTGCCATTTCATCTTCCAGTTCCCTGTCTCCTTCACTCTCCTTTGTCGGCTGCGATTCTTCCTTCTCCTCTATCGCGGGCAAAGCCTCATAGTAAAGTTTGTATTGGTAGTTGATATACCTCACTCCAAAGTTAAAGTAGTACACTGTAACCACCACCGTAATTATTCCGTCGAATAACGGGGCAGGGAATATACTGAACACCAGAACGGCGCCGATACAGGCAGCCTCGTAGAACAGTCTCGAAGCCCACCGGAATTCATATTTGTCGGTGTCGGAGAAATAGTTCTCAATCTTGGCCATATAATTCCGTTGCTCACGCCGGAATAAACGGACGTAAATCACGATCTGCGTCAGATAAGTAGCCGCAAATACAGTTCTTAACAAAAGAACCGGATTCGTGATATTCGCTATATACTCATCCACCGAATAGATCCTCACATCAGGAAATAGAAGTATCGTTAATAGATAGAGTCCCACAAAAAACAATGTCGGACAGAGGTGTCGCAAAATATTTCGCCGGCAAACGTATGGTGAATGAAAAAGTATCAGTACGATAAAAGTAAAAAGCGCCGCCTGCAACTGTGCCGCAACGAGCACAGGCATTGCAAATATTTCGGCAACGCTCTCCTGTACCCTGTTGTAAAGGATAAGCGCATTGCACAGAGCCACGATAATCGATGCAATACCCAGGAATCGTTTGGCATTGCGGTAGTGCGGGTTTATCAGCTGTGGGGCTGTTTGAATCAACAGCAGAGCCATCCCCATCGTCAGACAACCGAAGATATTGAAGTAGTATATGATATCCAACATATTATAGTCTGTGTTATCGGTCAAACAACATTCGGACGAGAAATCCACTGTAAGGCTGTTTCATAGACACCTCATCACCGTTTTACCTGTATTCACAGCCAAAGGTACTGTATTTTTTTAGCCATACATCATACTTATACCACATTTTGCACTGATTCAATCCATTCGGGTAGATACTACCTCTTCATTTCTCTGTTCTGTTCCCAATCTCCAATCTTGTGCGACAAGGTTTTCATCGATATTCCGTTAGATTTCACTACTCGCCATCCGGTTCCTTTCGTGGCGGTGCAATGAAATGCATCTGATTACCCCGTCCCTCTCGTTTGATAATGCCTTCGGCTGCAAAAGATTTAAGATCGTCCAATGCAGTATTCTTCAGGCGTCCTGTAAGTTGCGTATAAGTGGCTCTTGTGATGAAGCCATGCTCTCCGATATATTGCAGAACGAGTTTCTCCAGATTGTTTCTGTCCCACTTACGCGAAGTGTTGAAATCGACACACTTTCTACGCTCCAAATCTCCGCGAATACCCACACGCATACTCTTGGAAGCACGGAAATTCACCCCGTTGAAAGCTACGGATTCAGAACGAATATCATTCTTATTTGCTACCAATCGGGAAGCTTTCACTTTGGCTGAAAAGAAGCCGAACTCTCCCAATTCGACGCGGTATCCTTCACCCAGATATTGCAATACATCGTCTTTCAGTTCCATCAGGATACCTTCTATCACTCCTTCCTTAAATCCGGTTCTCTTAGCAACACCACGGATCAATCGTTCTGCCGGAATCGTTCCACTGTAGACAATGTCGGCATACATTGTTTCCGTTTCTCCTTCCTTAGTAGTCAAGGCAGGCTTTTTCTTTAAATTGTAAAAGGCCATAATCTTATTGTTATATTTAAGACTTTTCAGTGCAGAGAATAAAGATTTTCAGTGCAGAGATTTATCATTGTTTATGCACTCGGATAGTTGTCCGATTGTAACGGGACAATAGTCACTTTGTAAACAGCCTAATGTCACCTTATAAGGTGATATTTATCACTGCATAAGGTGACCACCTGTCTTTACAAGGGTAAAAAACAGTAAAGATACAAAATTAATTAGCGGAAAGCAAGAGACGGCACAATAAAGCTCAATATATGATTGTAATATGATTGCAAAATAAAATTCATCTGCCAACTACCGGACATCGGTTTCTCTTTATTTATTCACATAGATTTGTTGATTTCTAAATTATTTCAGTACATTTGCCCGACCTACTTCTATTGCAGAAAGGATGAAAATAGACGAAATACAGTGCATAAAAGAACTACGCAACGGCTCCTACCAGGCTTTTACACAGATTTATGAAGCCTATGCCGACCGACTTTACAGCTTTGTTCTTAAACAACTAAAAAATCGTTCCCTGACACAGGATATTGTTCAGGATACCTTTTTACGCCTATGGGACAACCGTAACCAGTTGAATAGCTTCGGCAATCTGCAAGCCTTTATTTTCACTATTGCCAAACATCAGGTAATCGATTATTTCCGCAAACAAGTCAACGAACTGCAATTCGAAGACTTTATGGAGTATTGCGAGAACCAGGCAACTGACGTATCGCCGGAAGATATCTTATTGTACGACGAATTCCTGCAACAACTTCAACAATCGAAGAAAGTTCTGTCACAACGGGAACACGAGATTTATGAATTAAGCAGGGAGAAACATATCCCCATCAAGCAAATAGCCGAACAACTGGATCTCTCCGAACAAACGGTGAAAAACTATCTGACTTCCGCCCTGAAGATTCTTCGCAGCGAAATGATGAAATATAATATTCTCTTTATTTTCTTCCTGTAACAAGAATAACACTTTCAGTAGGAATAATTAAAACTCCACAAAACTCTACAAACACCTACTATTCCTAACTTTTTCTATGCTCTACAACATAAAAAAAGTCTAGTACTCCCTTTATGTATTTACGTATAACCTATAGAAACACCAATAATATGAGTCCACAATTTAAAAAGTTATATTGCCAGTACATCGAAAAAGGAATCACCTCTTCCGATATTGGAAAGTTCAGAAATGAACTCAACAACATACCTGACGAAGAGTTATGGAATACCATGATAGATATGGAAAACGACACAGTAGAGATAAAGATGCCTCCTATGATGAAAAAGCAAATTCGAAAGGAACTACAACAAATCATTTGGAGACGCCGTTGGCTGCAATATATGAAATATGCTGCCATTATCGCTATCATCCTATCATCCTCTTTTGGACTTTATACATGGATGAATAACCCGGAAAGTCAAATGGTTGCTGTAACAGTTAGAGCTGGCAGTAAAGCAGAAATGGCTCTCCCTGATGGTACATTTGTACATCTAAATGCGGCTACCAATCTGGAATATGATGTAAACAACTCCAAGCAACGCCTCGTCAAACTATCAGGAGAAGCCTTTTTCGATGTTGCCAAGAATCCCGATTGCCCATTCAAGGTAATAATCAACGATCTGCAAATTGAAGTAGTAGGAACTTCATTCAATGTAAAGACCTATAAAAAAGACATTGTAGAAACGTCTTTACTTAGCGGACGAATCAGAATATCAGGTGGTTCACTTCCCCATGAATATACGCTTTCACCTGGACAAAAGGCAACCTATTCCGCTATGGACAGAACACTACGAATAAGCAAAGCGGATGCCCATGTTGAAGCCGGATGGAGAGATAATTACCTCATCTTTGAATCCACACCATTAATTGATGTAATAGCCCAGATAGAACGATGGTATGGGGTGGAAATCAGATTGCATCATAAGCAAATCGCACAAGATTTACTATCGGGATCTTTCCGAAACGAAAGTATACAGAATGTCATAAGATCCTTAAGCATACAATACGGATTTAAGTACGAGATACATAAAGATATAATAACTATTTACTAATTTAAAAGAAAGGAGCGTATGGAAAACACACAGTAGTTAAAATCAAAAAAGAACAACCAAAGAATCGCCCAATCCTTTGGTTGTATGGAAGTCGATAAAATTTTATACATCAAAACATTATCAACTATGAATATCACAAAGTTAACATTTTTATTGAGAAGGAAACTGCGGAACAGCCTTATTTTTAGAAACTTTACCATTTTATCCGCTGCTATAATTTTATTCCCTTCGGGAGTGTTTGCCCAAGAAGGAAATGTGTCCATTCATATCAAAAATGGCACGGTAAAAACTTTCATGAAACAAGTAGAACAGCAAACGAGATATACTTTTGTATACCGGAATCATGTTCTTAACGATCAGACTAAAGTGACAATTAGCTGCACAAAGAAACCTATCAGCGAAGCGCTCTCACAGGTATTTACTCCTTTGAATATATCTTATTCATTTACCAACAACACCATCGTATTGGTAAAGCAGGAGACAGAACAAAGAAGTAATGAAAAGAGAGCGATTAAAGGAACCGTACTAGATGAAAGTGGAATTCCTATTATTGGCGCCAATGTCATGCAAGGAAAAGGAACCGGAGTCATTACAGATATTAACGGAAACTTTACCATTGTAGCAGATCCTAACCAACCACTAACAGTATCTTATATTGGATTTGACTCACAACAAGTGAAAGCCGGCAATAAAAACAATCTGAAAATATATTTGAAAGAAAGTAGCATTGCATTAAATGAGATAGTTGTAGTCGGCTATGGCTCCCAGTCCGAAAAACTAGTAACTACTTCTATCAGTAGCCTGAAAGTGGATGATCTGGATCAAGGCAGTGACTACAATGTAGCCAAGATGCTGCAAGGTCGTACTCCTGGTGTAAATGTAGCCTCTGCCAGCGGTACCCCCGGTGAACAACCGAGTGTACGGGTACGCGGTATTGCATCCATCACAGGTAACAGCACCCCATTGTATGTGGTCGATGGAGTTCCCAGTGAATCAATGCCTATGCTAAACCCCAACGACATCGAACGCATGGACGTATTGAAAGATGCTTCAGCTGCTGCCATCTATGGTTCGCGAGCTAACAACGGTGTTGTCATCATCACCACAAAATCGGGAAACACCAACAGTAAAACACGTGTAAATGCCAGTGTACGCCACAGCCTTGGATGGATTGCCAACGATATACCAATGGCAAATGTAGCAGAATATACTCGTACTATGCAAGCAGCCGTAGATAATTGGAATGTGCAGAAGAAGGACACAAAATCATTCTTTATCCCCGACCGGATTACCGAAACAGACTGGCTCGGACTCATTCAACGTGATATAGCACACTCTACTACGGCATCTATCAATCTCTCGGGAGGTAATGAGAAAACTACCTTTTTCACCTCTGTGGGATTTAACGACCAACAAGGTATCATCCGTACCAGCGGATTCCAGCAAACCAACCTAAGGGCAAAATTTACTCATCAGCTGAACAAATGGTTTAAACTGAATCTGAATCTCACAGGATCTTACAGCCGTTTCGATAAAGTGGAAGAGTCATCTACCAGTTTGAAAGTGATTCGTACTGCCCGTGAAGAACAACCATGGATTGGAGCTTATCGGGAAGATGGAGGCTATACAGTGATGTCAACAGAATTATGTCGTCATAATCCCGTTATGCTGATTAATGAAGAAGACTGGACTGTACATAAGAAACAAGGAGTAGCTGCCCTTAGTTTTGATATTACTCCTATCAAAGGACTCAAATACACCCCCTCATTCAGCATATACGGTATTCTTGATGAAGAGAAGAAAACAATTTCAGAGAAACATGACGCACGTTCCAAAAATGCAGGATGGGGTGCACTTAGCGAACAGAAAAATGTAAGTTACCGATATGTTATAGACAACGTAATTTCGTATGAAAATAGTTGGGATAAACTGACTTATTCAGCCATGCTTGGTCACTCATACGAAGAGTATAACTATGAAACTTTTGGAGCTTACAGTGATAATTACGCAAACGGTGCTTATCCTTCTTCCAGCTTCGGTCTGATAAATTCCGGTTCTAACATCTACGCAGGTAGTATCGGATATAATGCATATGCACTCGAATCTTATTTCGGACGTGCCGCCCTGAATTGGGATAATCGCTATATCTTAAATGTAACGATGCGTCGTGACGGTTCTTCACGTTTCTCAAAAGATAAACGTTATGGAACATTTCCTTCTGCTTCTTTCGCGTGGCGGATTATCAACGAACCTTTTTTCCCTAAAGGCACGCCACTGAATGACTTAAAGCTACGAGCCAGTTGGGGTAAGACTGGCAGTATGGATGGTATCAGTAACTGGGCAGCTATGTCATTAGTAACTTCGGGAGGAAATTCCTATAATGGTTCATCCGGTTTTAAAATCGGAGCAGATGCTGCGGATCTTATCTGGGAGAAAGCTAATCAGGTGAATGTCGGAATCAACGCAGAGCTATTCAACGGACGACTGGCGCTATCTGTAGACGGATACTATCAAAAGACAAGCGGATTACTTTATAATATCAGTACACTTGCTACAACAGGATATACTACCCGGACAGCCAATATCGGCTCGCTGGAGAACAAAGGATTGGAAGTGATGGTGAGCGGTAAAATATTCGATGGTCCTTTTAAATGGGAGCTTGCTACTAACCTCTCCTATACAAAAAACAAACTGTTGTCATTGGATGGAGTACTTGATATGAAAATCAACGGTGGTGGTGCCAATACCGGTAAAGTAATGCATGCTTTAATGGTAGGTAAACCGGTTAGTGCTTTCTATATGTTGCGTCAGGATGGTATTTATCAAACCGACCAGGAAGTACCAAGCAAACTCTACGCAAAAGGAGTACGTGCCGGTGATTGTAAGTACTTTGACTACAACAATGACGGAGACATCACAGACGATGACCGCATGTATGTAGGAAAGGTTACACCTGACATTTATGGTGGTATCACTTCGACTATGAACTGGAAAAACTTCGACTTATCCATTTTCTGCCAATTTGCAGCCGGAGGTAAAATCCTGTCAGCATGGAAAGGCTGCGGGGGAACAGAAGGTACGGAACATCTCGGCTTGGCGTCCAGCAGTATCAAAGGTTACAAAAATGGCACACTGGTCGATTCGGAACAATTCTATAACATATCAAAATATGCCGCCAACCATTACTGGAGGGGAGAAGGAACTAGCAACACTGTTCCACGCCCTACTTTGGCAGGCACGTTCACCGGCGGTTTCGGAAACAATCTTGTTTCTACCCGTTATCTGGAAGATGCTTCTTATTTCAAATTCAAAACCATCACATTGGGATATAGCCTTCCTCATTCTCTGTTGTCAAAAATACATGTAACGGGAGCTCGCATCTTTGTTTCTCTCGACAACTTTTTTACACTGACCAAATATTCCGGATATGATCCGGAATTCTCATACGAAAGTAATCCGACAGGCAACAGCTACGGAGCAGATTTCGGAGAACAAGCCACATTAAAGAGTTTTATCATAGGTGCAAGCATTAACTTCTAAAACTAACGATATGAAAAATATAAAACTATTATTCACTCTGGTTTTAATGACCATAACTATACTCGGCACGAGCTGTTCTGACTGGCTGGACGACATCAGCCCCCGACATGCAATTCCTCAATCAGCCTTGACGGATGATGATCTCGAAAAGCTATTAAATGGAGTATACGCCACTATGGAAAATTATACATTCACTTTCTGGTGGTTGGATGATATACAAGGGGAAAATTTCAAAGCAGGTCCCGGAGGAGGTCAAATTACAGACCCATGCGAAATGTCTCCCTCGTATACCAATCAGGCAATTAACATTCTCTCCTTTTGGAGAAACTCATTTACAACATTGCATCAGGTCAATTTTCTCGTAGAAACTTATGAAGCTTCCGAAAATAAAGAAAGTGCTCTTATGAAAAAAGTAGGTGGTGTCTCTTACTATTTCCGTGCATTTATTTATTATCGTCTGGCCTCTCATTATGGAAATGTCCCCATCCTGCGTAAACGTTCAAAAGAGGTGGTTCCTATCTCTCCGGAAGCTGAAGTATGGACATTCATCGAAGAAGATTTGGGTAAAGCTATCCGCTTACTGTCAAAAGCAGATTCCAAATGGTACGTATCTTCTGACGCAGCAAATGCACTTGCTGCACGTGTAGCTCTTTTCCAGAACAAGATGACGGATGCTGCAAACTATGCAGAAGCAGTATTAGCTAATTCCAGTTTCTCGCTCGCATCCACCGCTATGGATTTCTCTAAAAATTGGGTTGCAGGAAGTTCAAGTCCGGAAATTATATTTGCCTATGTTAATAATTCAAGAGCATCCAGTCCTCTAAACTTCACATTATACGTTAATGACACGGACGGTTCATGGAATTATGCTCCATCTGATTGGTGTTATAGTAGTCTTTTTGCTGATGATAATACTCTTTCACGCAAAGGAGACGTACGGTTAAAAGCCACATTCACCAGCCAAGATGCCAACCGCGTAATCAAATATCCGAATGGAACTTATCAATTGGCGGAAACGTCAGATTATACCTGCACACCGGTAGTAATCTCCCGTATTTCAGAAATGTATCTGGTAAAAGCCGAAGCTCTCGGAAAAACGAACGGAGCCGCCGCATTAGTGGAATATATGAAAAAAAGATATACTACCGCTCCAAGTGAAGCAGCAATCAAAGCTCTATCGGACAAAGAATATCAGACATTGATCTTGGACGAACGCCGTCGTGAATTTTATGCTGAAGGTATGCGCTGGCAGGACATCAAACGTACAAATCGCTTAGAATTGCTAGAAACACTTGATGGTCGTACTTATCTGATGTATTATCCGATCCCTCAAGATGAGATTGACATGGCCGGTACGGTAGCCTACCCACAAAATCCCGGATATGCGGGATATACAGGAAATTAATAACAAAACCTTAAATGATTATTATGTGTATGACAACTATTAAAAATAAAGTACGGATATGCCCGTTCATATATATTGTTTGTCTTTTATTATTTGCCGCATGCAGCAACGAAGACAATGCCGGGAAAGACATTCCTTCCGCAACTTTCTCAATCGCTCCCGAAAGAGGGCAAATAGAAGGTGAAATACAATTCACTAACGCATCTTATGGAGGTAGTGGCAACTTTACTTATGTATGGGATTTCGGGGATGGAACGACTTCTACCGAAGAAAACCCGAAGCACGTGTACAATGAGAAAGGTATATTTGTTGTTAGTTTGACCATAACCGACAGCAGTGGAAGATCGAACCTCTACCGGAAAACAATTGAAATTACCGATAAAGTAGTAGAAAAAGGAGACCTCACATTACTATGGACCTCCTCCACTCATTTAGCCAAGTTAGTTTCCAATTCCGCCGCTCTTTCTCCTGATGAAAAAACGGTTTACATCAATAGTAATGACCACATATTACATAGTTATGATGTAACTTCAGGTATTGAAAAATGGTCATTCGACATGACTGATCCATCTTGGGGAGCGCAGGCAACAGGAGGCTCAAACATGACACCGTCTGTAGATACGGATGGTACAATCTACATTGGCACAGGTGACGGAAGCAATGGTAAACTATTTGCTATCAATCCTGATGGAAATAAGAAATGGATTACTTTCAATGATCCGACTACCGGTTTTTGGAATAAAGGTAACGCCGCCAATGCCAAAATGCGTAGTGTGTCACCAGCATTTGATGATAAATATGTATACTGTGGTAATGGGGGAAGCACCGGTTCAATGATTGCGGTAGACAAAACAACAGGAAACCGTGTTAGCTATTTAACTAACGCAGATGGTACCAGCGGTCCTGCCGGAGGTGTTTATGCAGGTCCTGTTATCTCCAAACAAGGAATGATGTATATCATGTGTACCAACTACGGAATGTTTGGTGTAGCAAAAGCTACTATGGCTAAAGATGACAATACTTTCAGCCCATGGGCATGGAGAGCATTTGACAGTGGTTTGAACAGCGGCTGTCATGCATCAATGGCCATAGACAATGAAGGAAATGTATATGGCATGATTTATACATCTGATCTGACTACTACCATCTATTCCGTTGCCAGTGACGGTAGTGTACGTTGGACTACCCCTATTGAGAATACCGGCAAACAAGATCAGGGAGGAGTCGTTATCGGCACAGATGGCACTGTATATGCCTCATTGAAAAGTCAGGGAGATATGCCTGGCGGAATTGTTGCATTGTCAGCAGGTGGAACTATCAAATGGCAATATGAGATATCAGAAAGTGTCAGCAGTACTCCTGTTATTGATAAGGATGGACATATCTTGTTCGGTACGGAACGTGGTAATTTCTATATCCTTGACGCAAATGGTACTGACGCTATTGCCGTACTTGATGTGGCCGGAGCAATTGCTAACAGTGAAAGTGCTTATGCATCCGAATGGGCTGCAACACAAGGCAAATTCTGGAGTTCACCGGTAGTGGATGCAGACGGGACTATCTATGTGGCCATTACTAACACTCAAGATGAATCGAAAAGTTTATTAGTGGCCCTGTCATCCAAATATGTGAAAGGATTACCAACAACAGGCTGGCCGATGCGTGCAAAAGACGCTCAACACACTGCTACAGTAAAATAATTCAAATCAAACAGGATAGGTTATTTCGATAGCCTATCCTACATTATCTAATAAATAAAATAAAAAGACTATGAAGAAAGTATTTTTTCTTTTGGCAATCATCTTACTTGTATCCGGGCAAGTGATGTGTACCAGTTGCGGCTCTTCCAATGATGAATATGAAAACAAAAATCAGCCGACTCCTCCGGATGATAATGAAGACCCGGAGGACCCAGGTGAAGAACCTGACACTAAAAGTTTAACAACCGACTTAAAGAATCTTTCCAGCAACACAAGTCTGAAAATGTGGACTTGCGCTCATCGTAGCAACACCTATAAGGGAATACGTGACGGAATTCCTGAAAATTCTATTCCCGCTATCCAATATGCAATAGAAGTCGGTGCCGATATGATTGAAATAGACCCTAGAGCTACTTCTGACGGAGTAATCGTAAATATGCACAATACAACCATTAATGCTACAACAAACGGAACTGGTGCTGTAGCCAATATGACTTATCAAACTCTTTATCAATATTTTTTAAAAGGTTCTAAAGGTATCACTGAATACAAAGTGCCTACACTTGAGGAAGTATTGGATGCTGCGAAAGGCAAAATCTATGTTTGTGTCGATGTAAAAGAGAAGGGTCTTTTAGGTAAAATCATTAAAACGGTTGCAGAAAAAGGGATGATCGACCAGGTTTGCTATTATACTGGTTCCAGTACATCATATATTGAAGAAATGAATACTATTAACCCTGGAGCCATTCCTTTTCCATGGGTATCCACTGCGGCAGAAGTAAAAGTCCTCGCCAAATATTACAGTAAAGTACAAATGGTACAATTCGGAATAGACAATGCATCTCTCACTGAACTAATGGGAGCTATTAAAGATGCCAAGTTAGTAGGTTATGCCAATCATTTAGATTGGGATAGCGATCTACTGAATAGTAAATATTCGCACCTTCAAACTTTTATAGATAACAAAATAGAAGTTGTGCAAACTGATTACTCTGATCTTGTCAACTCTTATTTAAAAGAAAAAGGATTAAGATAACTTTATAGGATAGTTTTTCATAGGTACCCAATATAGATCAAAACATTTTATTTAAGAAAAGCACGTATGACAAGGAAAATTATATTTCTATTATCAGTTCTTCTGGTTTCATTATCTGCTGAAGCAGAATCCAGAATTGATAAACTATTGAGGAATCTTCACGACAAGAATTCTCAATATGTATTTGTTATAGCTCACCGTGGCGACTGGAGGAATGCTCCGGAGAACTCCATACAATGTATAGAGAATGCCATCGCTATGGGAGCAGACATGGTTGAACTTGACATTCAGCAAACCAAAGACAACAACTTTATTTGTATGCATGACGCAACGCTAGACCGCACTTCAACAGGAAAAGGCGCCATTAAAAACTATACGACAACAGAACTAAAACAATTTGTGCTGAAAAGTGGAAACGGTATAAAGACCCGCCGATCCATACCCACTTTAGAAGAAGCGTTAATGACATGTAAAGATCGTATTCTGGTCAATATAGATAAAGGCGGAACATATATAAAGGAGATTCTTCCCATCATTCGAAAATGTGGAATGGAAAAACAAGTGATTATAAAAGGAAGGTATCCTGTCGAGAAAGTTCAAGAGGAATATGGAACCAATACCAGTATGCTCTATATGCCTATCATTCATTTATGGAAAGAAGAAGATATAAAAGCGACCGAAAGTTTTATTAAAGACTTTACGCCAATAGCCTATGAACTCTGCTTCAAAGACGAACAGACTTCAAATTTAAAGGTTATTGATAAAATTGTACAATCTGGTAGCCGGGTATGGATGAATACTCTATGGGATAGTCTATGCGGTGGACATGATGACGAAAACGCCCTATTAGAAGGTAAAGATAAGCATTGGGGATGGATACTGGAACATAAGGCAACTATGATACAAACTGATCGTCCCCAAGAATTAATCAAATACTTAGAAGATAAAGGTTTAAGGAAACTATAAAATACCAACAGCAACTTAACACATTTGCAAAAGAAAAAGGCCAATTCACCCCCATGAATTGACCTTTATTTTTTCTATCTGTCTCTGTTATAATCTTTCATTCCTGTTATTCAGCCTTGAATTTGATCTTCAGAATCTTACTGATAGCCGGTTTATATTTCTTCAACATTCGGTCGAGTCCCAAGTCATTCGGATGGGTCCCATCTACAGTCCCCTCATGGTCTGTTCCCAAGAATTGATCTTCTTTTATGAAATACAGGTTCTTGACATTCTTCTTTCGCAATACTTCTACCTGTTCAGCGATGGCCTCGTTCTGTCGTTTTACATTCTCACGAGCTTTCCGGTTGAAATTACCTGTTTCACGTATCAATGTCTGTATCACAATAATAGGCGTATCCGGATGCTTCTGGCGCAACGTCATTACAAAATCAACAGTCCGGTCGGTTATCTCTTTGGGAGAAGGATTAGGAATACAATCGAGAATGAAAGCATCCGCATCAATATCCGCCAACATCTCGGCAACTTCTTTCTCCATCTTGCCGTTTCCGCTCAATCCTAAATTGATAAAATTATATCCGCTGCTACGGGACAAACGAGCCGGATAAGCCATCCCGGGACGACTGGCAGATGCTCCCTGCAAAATACTGGACCCGTATACCACTATCTTTTCTTTGAACGGATTTTCTCCTTTACGTATGTGTGCATCAGAAGAAACACCTATTTCCAGACTTTTCAGTTCATCATATAAAGGCAGATATAACAAACATTCTTTCTCTTCCGTACCCATATTATCAACAAGCACTTTTTCCGTAGTCACACCACCCGGTATCCCTACTCCGGCAAATTGCCATTTTCCATCCCGTTTGATATATAAATCCAGACCTTTCTGAGCAACTCTGGTCAGATTGGGTAACTGGTAATTATCAGGAACCATCCATTTGGCTTTTATGACGGGGCTATTCGTTGTAAAAGAGATAGCCAGACCGGCAGAGTTTGTGAATAGTTTCTTCACTGTGGGAGGCATTGTACGATACTTGGCTGTATCTACCCGATGGAAGTATTCGCCTTCGGTAGTTGCTTTGCCTACCAGTAAAAGCTCTTGAGCCGGCACATAGGTAATGTTATCCTTTTGTTGTCCGGAGGCTGTGAAGGGAAGCACCATCAGCCCCAAGCAAACCCAGACATTTCGTATTAAGTTTTTCATAATCAATTTTATATTAAATTTCTTTCGCTACCATCCAGCGCTCTACATTTCGTTTCTCTGCGCTAAACTCTACACCAACTTTTATCACTTGTTGATCCTCTGCCGTATAAGGAAAAGCATAACCTTTTTCTTCAATCTGCTCCATGGCCTGCTCAACAGTCCCATTCAGCTTGAATTCGAAAATATAGATGAACTTCGGGGTTCGTACAACCGCATCTGCACGTCCCCGTGAGCTATGTACTTCTGCCTGCGTGAATTGTCCCATCAGTTTGAATATTAAATATATGATGACTTGATAATGACGTTCAGTCTGGTCATTCAACTCGTAAGGAAAATCTGCAAAGAAAGCTTCAAAGCGGTGCATGAAAGCGTCAACATTGCCTGTACGTAGTTCTTGAACAAACTTACCTATATAAAAGCTTCGTTCTTCATCCGTGACTGCCGTATAAAATGGGAGTAAAAAGTTAAGAAAGCCATAACGTACTTCGTCGTTAGGAAAGCCTAAACGATAAAGTCTAAACTCTCTGTCATAATCTTTAATAGTCAGATAACCACTCTGATAAATCAATGGAATAGGATTTTTCCTATCAGCACGATATTCAGTGAAAGCGGAAGCAGCTGTCTCTATACCATCCATCAGCAAGCGAAGATCATAATCGCTCTCTTTCAATAACTCCACAAGGAAAGTAGGAGTTCTGGTCTGAAACCAGTAATTGCCGAACTCTTTACTAAAAAACGCATTCAGCACACTGAACGGATTGAACACTCCTTCTCCATTAGGATGAAAATGATAGCCGTCATACTGTCGGGTCATTGTTTCTACAACTTCTTCCGTACTCATATCATTCGCTTGTGATAAAGCCGCAATCTCCGGTTCAAAATTAGCAAGAAGTTCTTCGCGGGTGATTCCACAAAGAGTAGAGAAGTCATAATTCAGACTGATGTCATTCAATTGGTTCAGATCACTAAACACACTTACTTGCGAGAATTTGGTGACACCTGTCAGAAAAGCAAAACGAAGATAGCGGTCTGCACTCTTCAACACACCGTAGAAAGCTTTCAAAGTAGAACGGTAAGAATCGAGAAGCGGTTCATTCTGAATAGCCTGTAGTAAGGGCTTATCATACTCATCCACCAGGACTACAACACCCCTGCCTGCTTGTTCGGAGGCACGACGAATGACACCCAAGAAGCGGGAAGACAAAGTGGTTTCATCTTCTCCCCTGCCATATATAGCTTCCCATTGAGTTAACTGGTTACTTAAAATAGCATCCAATCTGTCCGGTGAATCATATTTCTCGGCATTCAAATCCAGATGCAGTACGGGATATTCTTCCCACTTCTTTTCTAATTGTTCCACGGCAAGTCCCGTGAAAAGGTCACGCCGTCCCTTGAAATAGGCTTCAAACGTAGAAATTAACAAACTCTTTCCGAATCGGCGCGGACGGCTTAAAAAAAAAGGTTTACCGATGTTTGCTATAGTCCACATCAATGCGGTCTTATCCACATACAAGTATCCGTCATTGCGGATATCTTCGAAAGTCTGAATCCCGATAGGGAGTTTTCTGCCCGTCACCAACATACAATTTCTACTATTAGATTGTTATCACATACGTATCTGCTACAAAAATACGAATTCTGGCAATGAAAGCAAATCTGTCAATCAATTATTTGTAAATCAACGTAGATAAGTATTCCTCTGCAAACATCTCATTGGCAACTTCCAACAACATCTCTGCTGTTAGCTCTTCTATACGCTTAAAAACAAGCTCGGATGATTCATACTTATGATAATGAAGGAATGTTTTCGCCATCCCTAACGCATTATTCTCAAAGTTATCGGACGCTACTCCGATTTGCCCGATCAACTGCTTTTTCGCTGCCGCCAACTGGGAAGAAGTCATCTTTGTATCGCGCATCCGCTTCAATTCCTTATAGGTCAATTCCAGGCAAGTATCCATGTCATCCACATCCGTCCCGAAATAAATACAGAAAGCTCCCGTATCCGTATAGGAAGTCAGATTGGATTCGACATTATAGACCAGTCCTCTGCGTTCGCGAAGGGACACATTCAGTTTACTATTCATTCCGGGACCTCCAAGGACATTATTCAGCAGATAGAGTGCAGTACGCTTGTCATCATACGCATTATAGCCACGGCTACCGATCATAACATGCGCCTGATGTGTATCTCTGGCCACTGTCAAATGTTCCGGCACATACAGAGGCGGAGGTGTACGGCGATTCTCTACCTTCACATCAGGAATATCCAACAGGTATTTTTCTACCAGACGGATGATTCTCTTGAACTCGTATTGCCCCTGAACAAAAAACACCATATTTCCCGGTTGGTAAAAACGGCGGGTAAACGATAGAACATCTTCCGTGCGAAAACTCCGCAGAAGTTCCGGTTTACCAAGAATGTTTCTTCCCAATGGATGATTGCGGAAGATCATGTCTTCAAAATCGTCAAATATCAGTTCCGACGGAGTATCTTCATACGACTGGATTTCATCGATAATGACCTCTGTTTCTTTTTCTATCTCATGCTGCGGAAAGGTTGAATGAAATACAATATCCCCCAACAACTCAAGCGCACGTTCCAGATGTTCTTTCAGGAAAGCGGCATAGACGACAGTTTCTTCCTTATTTGTATAAGCATTCAGGTCACCACCTACATTCTCCATCCGGTTGAGGATATGCCAGGCTTTCCGCTTCTCCGTTCCCTTAAAAATCAGATGTTCTACAAAATGGGCCATTCCCTGCTCATTCTCTGCCTCATCACGGGTTCCGGCATCAATCGCAAAACCACAATAAGCTACTTTTGAGAGGGTTGGTTCATGGATAATACGCAGGCCATTTGGCAATGTATATTCGTTACCTTGCATCGTTTTATACTTCCTTATTGAATTAATGCCACAAAAATACAATAAAACTTATTGCTGTTTATAGAAAATTGCAGATATTTGTGGACTATAACAG
>ERZ1027064.341-NODE-341-length-21089-cov-5.100694_pt1 | contig 21089 bp, 15 predicted proteins | sample MGYA00519422_ERZ1027064 | MGnify/ENA primary metagenome ERZ1027064 (study PRJEB26926, sample SAMN06164492) | human gut metagenome | biome: ENVO:00009003; feature: ENVO:2100002; material: ENVO:00002003 | host: Homo sapiens | place: USA | collected 2012 ... | reverse complement strand
CACGGCAGGTATGCTCACTTCGTCAGGTCAGGCAGCAAACTTCTTTGCGATGTTTAATATTTGTGAAGCAGGAAGTCATATTGTTTCATCATCTTCTATATATGGCGGAACATTTAATCTGCTTGCGGTTACGATGAAAAAAATGGGAATAGATGTTACATTTGTTGACCCGGACTGTACCGATGAGGAGCTTAATGCCGCATTTAAGGAAAATACGCGGGCGGTATTTGGAGAGTCGATAGCAAATCCGGCACTTACAGTGCTTGATATTGAGAAATTTGCAAAAGCTGCACACGAGCATGGAGTACCTCTTATCGTTGATAATACCTTTCCGACTCCGGTTAATTTAAGACCTATCGAGTGGGGAGCAGACATAGTGACACATTCCACAACAAAATATATGGATGGACATGGTGCGGCAGTCGGCAGATACCTGCGCGGTGACGGTATCAGGCGTCGGGAGCTTGGCCACCTGGGCGGTGGTGTGGGCCACCAGCTTGCTGCCGCTGTACACATGGATGAAGTAGGTGCCGGTGCTGTTGTGGTTCACCAGGTCCACGTTATAGGTCCAGCGGCCGCTGCCCGCGGACTTGGCAGTGTACCAGGCCAGATCGTCCTGACCGCCTGCGCTGCTCCACACGGCAAAGCGGATGCTGCTGTAGCTGCAAGCAGTATCCAGCTGCACAGACATGGTGCGGTAATCGGCGGACACCTGGGCAGTGACACTGTCAGGAGCCGGGAGCTTCGCCACCTGGGCGGTGGTGTTGCCGATGAGCCGGTTCTGGCCGGAGTCGGAGGAATAGGCGTGAATGAAGTAGGTGCCGGTGCTGTTGTGGTTCACCAGGGGCACCGTATAGGTCCACTGACCACTGCCGTTCTTCTTGGCAGTGTACCAGGTCAGATCATCCTGTCCGTTCGCGCTGCTCCACACAGCGAAACGCACGTTGGAGTGGGCGTGGCCGTTGCCTGCGTCCATGGTCACCGTCATGGTGCGGCACTCACTGTCCACCACAGCGGATACGGAGTGGCGCTTGGCAGGGGTGCTGGAGCTATGGGCCGCGCCGCAGTAGCGGCAGACGTATCGTACCTGACCGGCGCTGACGCAGGTGCTGGAGTCGCTCTTGACCACATCCGTATGGCCCACGGTGTGGGTATTCTGGAAGGTCAGGCCGCCCAGCAGCTGGCCGTGGATGCCGTGGTTGTACACATGGACCAGGTAGCGGCCCACCACATTGTACTTGCACATAGGCACCCGGATGGTGTAGGTACCGTCGCCGTTGGCGGTGGCATTGTACCACACCAGGTCGTCCTGGCCGCCCTGCTGGCTCCAGGCAGCGGCCATGATGTTGCCGTAATTCTTGCCCTGGCCGGAGGGCGGCGTGATGGTGACCACGATCTCCTTCTCGTCGGCGGACAGACGGCCCCGGACCAACTCGTACAGACGGCCATCCGCACCGAACTCGTACCAGGTTCTGCCGATCAGGCGGCGGCCGGTGTACATGACGCCGAAGTCATCGCCCAGGTCGGAGGTCTCGAAGTAGTAGGTAGCGTTGCCGATGTCCTTCCAGCCGGAAGCAATGCGGCCGTTTTCAAAGTACAGAGTCTTGCCGTCGTCGCGCTTGACAAAGCCCGTGGGGCCGCTGACCACCACGCCGTCGTCAAAGACGAACTGCTTGCCGTACAGGGTCACCTTTCCGTCGTAGGCCACACCGTTCTTGTCAAAGCAATACACCTCAGGGTCGATGACGAACCAGCCGGTGTGCCAGGCGTTGTTGTAGCAATACATCCGCAGGCCGGTGGCCTCATCCCGGGCCCAGCCGGTATAGCCTGCGTCCTTCAGCTCCACGGTCTGGCCGCAGAAGGAGCATACCAGCTTGCCGTTCCGGGCATACACAGTTTTGCCGGAGAAGTCGTGGCCCTTATCGCGGCACACGCTGGCAGGGACCCGCATGGTGTAGGTATCCATCAGGGACTGGGCGCCCTCGGCGCTGACAGAGTAGGTGCGGACGGTCATAGCGTCCGCGGTGGCCTCCACGGCCAGGTACAGAGAGTCGTACTCCTGGGACACCTGGGCAAAGTGGAAGTCAGGATTATTGACGGCCTTGTACTCGGTGCTGCGGGACTTTTCACCCAGGTCGCCGCAGATGTAGTACAGCACGCCCTTGCCGTAGGTGGCGGGCAGACGGCCGTTCTGAGTGGTCTCGGACACAGGCTGGCCATCCTTCAGCACCATGGTGCGGGCATAGCTGTGGTCGTGGCCGGAGAACACCACGTTGATCCCGGCGGCCTCGGCGGCTGCGGGAATATAACGGTTAAAGGCCTCGCTGCTGCCGTTGGGATTGGTATAGTATGCGGGCTGGTGAACGGCCAGCACCTTCCAGGTGCAGCTGGACTTGGCCGCATCCTGGATCAGCCACTGGCAGGCGTCCTCCAGGTTGGCGGCAAAGTTGATGACCGCCACATACACATCGCCGTACTCCACGGAGTAATACAGCTTGTCGGGCAGCGTCCACAGGCTGGAGGCGTTGCCGCCGGACAGGTCGCCGTAATATTCATGGTTGCCCATGACCTGCACCACGGGAATGTCGGCGTAGTTCCTGGAGAATACATCCAGAATTTCGTTCCACTGGACCAGGTTGCCGCCGTTGTCCACAAAGTCGCCGGTCTGGATACCGAAGTTCATGGGCTGGCTGTTGATGTTGGCGGCGATGGCGTTCATCAGGCGGATCTCCTCCTGATCGCTCTCCACGATGCCGGAGAGTTGGGTATCGCCGATGACAAAGAAGCGGGTAGTGGCCGCGCCAGGCTGGCTGGTGGTGAAGGTCATGTTTTCAGACCACCTGCTGCCGTCGCCCACACGGTAAACGTAGGTGGTGCCGGACTTCAGCCCGGTCAGGGACACGGTACTGACATAGGCGGCGTCGCCGGAGGTGGTGAACTCACGCAGAGTGACCTGGCCCTGTGCCCTGGAGGAGAAGGTGCCCTTGAAGCTGTTCTTTTCGCTGTACTGAACCACGGCCTTGGCCTGCGCGGTCAGGGGGTTGGACACCCAGGTGATGTTCTGGCAGCTCTGGGCATTGGGGGTGGCGTTGAGCTGCACGAATGCGGGCATACCGTCGCTGCTGCCGCCGGCGCGGCGGGTGACGATGATCGTCTCGAAGGAGCGATGGCTGTCCTTCCGGGCGATGACACCGGTGCGGGAGCCGGCAGCCAGTTTGTTGAAATAGTCTGTGCTGATCTGGCCAGAGCCGTCGGTGGTGCCGATGCAGGTTTCGCCCACATACAGGTCCACACCGGAGGCTGCCCTGCCGTCAATATCCTTCACATACAGCTTGGCCGCGCCCGCGCCCTCCACCATAATGTCGGAGGTAACGGCGTAGTAGCCCTGCATGGGCAGCCGCAGGCTGCCGGTGGAGGTGGTATAGGTGACACCGTCACAGGTGTAGGACACAGTGACGGAAATGGGCAGGCTGTCCAGTGCCGTGACCCCGGCGGGCATGGGCATAGTGAAGGTGAACAGGTCCTTCCCGGCAGAGCCGGTACGGTTCATGTTCACGGTGACGGTCTTTTCCGTGGTGGTGCGGCGGGCAGCAGAGCTGGTGCCCTCAAAGCCCTCGCCGTAGCCCAGGGAAGCGCAGGTGTTGAACGCGCCCTTGCCGCCGTTTTCGTCGGTGTCAAACAGGTCCACGTTGCCGTACACGATGTGCGCGGTGACGGAATCGATCTTCCCTGCATTGGGGGAGGTCACGTTGACCACATAGTTCTCGCCCACCAGCGCATAGGACGGCGCGTCCAGAGTCAGCGTGGGGATGGCGGCACGACCCTTGACGGTAAAGGTACGGGTGACGCTGGCGCGGTTGCCGAAGCCGTCCATGATCTCCACCTTGATGCTGTGGCGGCCATTGGGCAGGGTCACGGAGCCGGTAACGGCCTGGTCGGTGTTGGCAAAGTTCTTGATGTCCTGGCCGTCGATGGTGATGACCGTGTTTTCGGCGGACACACCGGTGCGGTTCTCGCCCTGGGGATCATAATACCCGGTAAAGAATTGCAGCTCATTGTCCGTCAGCACGGTGGAACCGTCCTCAGCCAGCTCCGTCAGATCCGTGTAGCCGGTGACGGAGGCGCTGCCGCCGCGGACAGAGGTGATGACGGGGTTCTCCAGGTCGTCAGCCGTGGTGCCATACACCGCGCGGATGTTGTCCACATACAGGCTTCCGGCAGCCCGGGAGCCGCAGGTGATCTTGTTGCCGTCCACGTCGCCGGTGCCGCCCTCGATGATGATGGTCCACAGCAGCACCTGGCCGGCGGTGATCTTCAGGGGATGGTTTTCCACGTCCTGGGCCTTGTCATACACGCTGCTCAGATCGGCCTCCACATACTTCCAGCCGGACCAGTTGATGCCAGTGTACTGGGTGGTGGTGTCCACGGTCTCGCCTGCGGCGTTGACGGTGGTAGTCTTCAGGTGCAGCAAGCTGGTGGAAACGTACTTCTCCCCGTTCCAATAGGACACGCTGGTGCTGAGCCAGTAGTTGGGCGTGCCCTCCGGGGCGTAGACCCACATGCCCAGGGCGGTGGGACGGCCCTCGATGACCACGTCCTCGCCGCTGTAGCGCAGGTATTCGTTGGTGTTGTTGGTGCCGGAGATCTTCGTATAATCGTAATGATACTCCAGAGACTTCTGGCCGAAGCGCACGGGACCCTCGTCGGAAGCTACGCGGCGGGCATACATATCCCACGCGCCCTCCTGGGCGGTGGAGATGGCGCCCACATAGTACTCATAGCCCATGGAGCGGAACAGGGTAGCGGGGTCCTGGGCGCAGTCCCAGCTATAGGGTGCGCCGGCGGAGTTGCAGTCCCATTCCGCGTTGCTGCTGATAAAGTCGGGGCATGCCAGGCCGAAATCGGTAATGGGCCCGTAGGGGATGTCCAGACCGTTGGGATCTTTGCTGACCTGACCGGCCACGCCGAAGCCCGCGTCGCTGACGCCGGGCAGATTATGGGCGCTGTGACCGGAAAAGCTATTCAGGTTGCCCCACACGGCGTTGGCACCCACGTTCACGCCGGACTTGGAGCTCTCGTCCTCAAAGTCCAGAAGGATGGTGGGCATCTTGCCGATCTCCACGGTGACGGTATCGGTAAGCTCCTGGCCGTTTGCCTTGGTATAGGTGACAGTGATCTCTGCTTTACGGGTCTGGCTGGCCTTGGCGGCAGTATGGAGCTGATTGTCCACGATGGTGCCGATGTCGGCGGCGGTGGTGCCCTCGGTCAGAGGCCGGATGGTCCAGGTAAAGTCGCCGTCGTGATAGTGGATATCCCGCAGGCTGCTTTTGACGGTGAGGCCCAGGTCGCTGGTCTTGTCATAGTCCAGGGACAGGGTCTTGCCGGCGAAGGACACCTGATCGGGCTCGGCGATGGTGATGGAGGCGGAGCCCACATTCTGACCCTGATAGGTCAGGCGGACCCGCACATCGCCCACATAGCCCTTGGCGGCGGTAAACACACCGGTGGCGGCGTCGATCCGTCCGGCAGCGGGAGTATCCAGCACCCAGGTCAGGCCGCTTTCAGGCAGGTCGGCCGCGCCGCCTGCGGAGTCAGCGCCCAGGGCCGTGAAGGGCACCCGGCTGCCGGGGGTATAAAGCTCGTTCTGGGGGCTCACGGACGCGTGGTCAAAATCGCCGTCAAAGCGGGCGGTGGACACCACCAGCAGGGCGTCGGACACGGTGCGCTCCAGGCCGTCACTGGGGCTGTTGCGAACCACCAGCTCGTCGGTGCCCTCATAACAGGCTGCCACGGTGGCGGAGCCGCCGCCGTCCAGATAAATAGCGGTGACGCAGCCGGCATCCTTCAGGAAACTGGCCACTTCATACATGCTCATACCGATGGACATGGGCTCCTGTCGGCCGTCGGCCTCAAAGAATACCACGGAGCCGTCGGCCCGTATGCCCACGCTGTTGCGGGGCATGCGGTCGCCCTGGTCCAGGCCGGGAACAATCTGGCCGTTCTCCACCAGCATATAGGGACCGGAGACGGCCTCCACCACGTCGGAGGTGTCGCTGCCCGCCTTGCGGATCACGGCGGAGCCGTCCTTCAGAATGGCAAAGAAGGGCTCATTACCGGTTTTTACCAGGTTGCCCTCCATAATGAGGTAGCCGGTGGGCGCGCCGGTCTGCATGTTGTAGTAGTCGGCGTTGGTAGCCAGTACCACGCGGCCCTCGGTATCCGAGGCCCGTCCGTAGGCGGCGGCCTGGGCGGTGGTCTGGGACATCTCCCACTTGAGCCGGCCGCTGCTGACCATAGCCTTGCGCTGGGCAGCGGTGCTGCCGTCGTAGTAATAGCCGGTGTAGCTGGCCTTCAGGGTCACATCCTTGCTCAGGTCGATCTCCGAAAGGTAGCCCACCACCTGGCTGCCGTTGACGTTGCGCATGACCACCTTTTCCAGGGTCACGCCGCTGGCCACGGCATTCTTGGTGCGGGTGATGGGAGTAAGCCCGGCGGAATTGCCGGACATGGTATCCGCCTGGGGCAGCTGTGCGTCAGGTTCTGCGGTGTCGCCGGGCTGCGTCTCCGTAATGGCAGCGTCCGGCTCCGTCTCCTGGAGCCCGGTGGCCCAGGTCTGGGGCATGACCAGACCCACCACCATCATCAGCGCCAGAAGCAGAGATAATGCCTTCTTCATATTTTTCCTCCGTTACAGTTTTTGATTTCCTACTCGTCGCAGGGGATCTCCATCAGGTGTTCCGGGCTGCTCGTTCCTCCTTTCAGATCACATAGGCGGTGGTATGAGCCACCAGATTCTGCTTGCTATTGCCATAGACATGGATGAAATACGTACCCGCTCCCTTGTGCCGGGCCAGCGTCACCGTATACGTCCAGTCACCGTTGGACTGCTTTTTCGCCTCGTACCACTGCAGGTCGTCCTGGCCGTTGACAGCGCTCCAGACGGGGAACCACACCCGGCTCAGATCGCTGCGGCCTGTCAGTGTCACAGTCATGTACCGCCCATCGGCGGACAGCTGGGTCCACACCTGGGGAGACACGGCCTGAGCGACGGAAACAGTGGTGTGGGCCACCAGATTGCGCTTACCATTGCCGTAGGCGTGAAGGAAATAGCCCCCCGCGTTCTTGTGGTTGGCCAAGGGCACCCGGCAGGTCCAGCTGCCGTCTGCCTGCTTGACCGCCTCGTACCACCGCAGGTCGTCCTGACCGTTCACGGCGCTCCAGGTGGGGAACCATACCCGGCTCAGATCGCCCCGGCCCGTCAGAGTCACGTCCAGATATCTTCCGTCGGCAGACAGCACCGCCGTCATGGCGGGCTTTTCCGGCTGCACCAGCTTCTCCACATAAGCGGTGGTGTGAGCTACCAGGTTCTTCTTGTCATTGCCGTAGGCGTGGAGGAAATACGTACCCGTGCTGCCGTGGTTGGACAGAGGCACCCGGCAGGTCCAGCTGCCGTCTGTCTGCTTCACCGCCTCGTACCACCGCAGGTCGTCCTGACCGTTGTCCTGGCTCCAGGTGGGGAACCACACCCGGCTCAGATCACTGCGGCCCGTCAGCGTTACGTCCAGATACCGCCCGTCAGCGGACACGGCGGCCTTCATCTCCGGCCCAGGAATCTTCTCCACATAAGCGGTGGTATGGGCCACCAGATTCTGCTTGCTATTGCCGTAGGCATGAATGAAATAGGTGCCGGTGGTGTTGTGGCGGCTCAGGAGCACGGAATATGTCCAGCTGCCGTCCGCCTGCTTCCGGGCCTCGTACCATTGCAGGTCATCCTGACCGTTTTTCTGGCTCCAGGTGGGGAACCACACCTTTGCCAGGTCGCTGCCGCCGGTAAGCGTCAGGTTCAGATACCGTCCGTCAGCGGACAGCGCCGCCTTCAGGGCGGGCTTTTCCGGCTGGACCAGGTTGTCCACCACCACGGTGCCGTGGTCCAGAAGTCCCTGGGGCAGGCCGTTCTGGTTGTAAATGTGGACCATATAGGTGCCGGTCTCCTGGTGGTTGATCAGAGGCACCTCGGCCACCCAGCGGCCATTCTGTTTCTTGGCCTGATACCAGTGCAGGTCGTTCTGCCCGTCCTGCTCACCCCACACAGCGAAACGCAGGGCCGTCTGCTGGGGGGCGGAATAGGTCAGATACATCACTGTGCGGGCGGTGTTGAAGTAATAGCCCAGCTGCTGGGGACGCACGGCAGGCGTGAACGCCCCTGCGCGGCCATTGAGCCAGGTACGCACCCGGTCCAGTGCCTCGTCATAGGTGGGAGCAAAGGGCATACCGCCGGGCTTGGGGTTTGCAGTGCCCAGGGTGCTCCAGCGCAGGTAATTCAGGTCGGCGGAGACGCCGATCTCGGCCTTTCGGCCGTCAATTTGCCCGGCCATGCCGGTAAGCACCGGCTCATACCGGGCATACAGCTCCTGCACCCGCTGATAAAAGGCCGGGATGTTCAGCATCTTCTTCATGAGCACGGAGGTATCGCAGGCGTTGTAGTCCGTGACCTTCTCCTGCTTGTTGCCCATGCAGGTGTCAAAGTCCCACAGAGGACCCACATGGAGCACATCGGACGCGCCGTCCTGATACCAGAAGAAGCTGGTAAAGAATCCCTCGCCGTTGAGGACGTATTCGTTCATCAGATAGTACCGGGCCAGGGAGTCCACGTCGATCATGCGGTTGAGCTGGGCCAAGGACAGATTTTCCCAACCCTCTGAGGTCAGCGCCGTAGTAAAGCGGGTCATGGCGGTCTGGAAATTGCTCATGGCCTGGGCAATATGCGCGTCATCCTCCTCCACAATCTCCTTCAGAGCAAAGTAGCTGTTCAGCCGCCCCTCGAAGAAATAGTGGTCCTCGTCGGTGGCAAAGCCGTCATCCAGCTCAAACATGGCCCCGGCAGGATCCTGCAGATTCAGGCGGTTTTTGCCGATCTCGGCCTTCTCGCCGATGAGATACACACCCAGATACTCGCCGTCCACCCACAGGTCCACATATTTATATTCCGTCACATAGGGAAAGCCCATCTGCTCCGCCGCATCATACACCAGGCGGGTGCGGATCATGCTGTCGTCAGAAGCATTGGCCAGGAGGATCCACTTCTTGGCTGCAGGCATACCCAGCACGGAGGTTTTCTTGCTGAACTTGATCTGATAGGGCTTCTTGGCATATTCCCTCCAGGTGGAATTGCCGCGGCCCTTGAACTCCACGGTGCCGGTGAGAACGTCGTCGCCGTCCGTCAGCACCAGGTCGTTGCCGGGATATTTCACGTTCTTGTCCCGGTGCACCTGCTCCAGCGTGGTACCGTTAAGGGTCAGACGCAAGCTGGGCAGACTGCTCTGCTTCGCGCAGATCTGCACCGTTTTACCGCCGTCCAGCGTCAGGGTCACCCGGTCGCTGGCGGCAAACGCGCCGGTAAGGGTGCCATGCTCCCGGTCCAGTGTCCCGGCAGAAGCTGCCGTCACGCTGCCGCTGAAGGACAGCACCGTGTCCGCCAGGCTCTCGTCGGCAGGCAGAAACAGATACCATACCCCATCCTTTTCGGAACGGTATCCCTGGTTGGTCCACTGCCGGGCGTCCACGGTCCAGCAGCGGAAATCGTTGCCTCCGGCAAAGGCTGTGGCCGTCAGCAGCGCCGTCAGTATTGCGGCTGCCAGCAGCGCCCACAGCCAGGTGCCGGTTTTTCTTGTTGCTTTCATGCATCTTTCTCCCATCTGAAAAGGTGGCGCGAACGCGAGAATCTGCCGGGGCAAAATGCCGCTGTTCCGCCAATTACACTGTATTATATCAGATATACCGTGGAATTTCAAGCGTAATCTTCCGTAAAATCGCCAAAAATCACACGCATTCTTGGTGGAAACGTATAAAAAGAGAGTCTCCGACCCCTGTCGAAGACCCTCTTTTTATGCTGTTTACCGACGAATGATGTGATCCGCTCAGTCCTCGCGGCTGGCCAGCACGTTCATGGAGACGGGCTCGTCATTGGCAATGGGAGCGGACAGGTTGACGCTGGAGTAGCCGCCCCGGAGCTCGGAGCTGTCCTCAAACGTCTTGGTGCAGCGGTCATACTCCACCTGCATCACGGAGGAGATGGTGTGGCGTCCGTAATCGTCCAGCTTGGCATACTGATCCAGGATCCGCTGGGTATCCTCGGTCAGGTGGATGTTCTCCTCGCCCAGAGCGCAGATGCCCAGGGTGCGGCAGATCTGGACCACCGTGTCAAAGGAGGAACCGCCGATGCCGTTGTGCAGCGCGCTGTTGATGGTGGACAGAGGAATGCCAACCGCAAAAGCGAACTGCCGAACGCTCTTGTACTGGCGGGAAATTTCGTCCCGTACGATGTTGGTAAGTTTGTCCATAATTCGACCCTCTTTACTGTAGATTCCAGAAACGACTTTCTCTCTGGATGAAATGATTATATCAAAGCAAACGAGAACTCGCAAGAGGGAAATACAAAAAAACATATAAAATTTTTACAAAAATCTGCTAAACAGGACCGTCGAAAGCCAACAGGACAAATTTCTCTTTTCATTTTGGCCGCTATGTGGTACACTGTATAGGATTAGGAGGGATGACTCCTGTGAAAAAGGCATGGTTGCCCCGCACCGCAGCGGGGCAAGTGGCGGTGCAGCTGGTGCGCCGGTATTATCTGCATGACGTGGGGCGCGACAGCGCAGCGCTGACGTATTATCTGCTGTTCGCCCTGTTTCCGCTGATGGTGTTTGTCAGCACGCTGCTGGGCATTCTGAAGCTGGATGTGGACAACATTTCTCAGTTTCTGTCCCAGCTGGTCCCGGCGGACGTGGTTTCGGTGCTGGAGGCGTATTTAATATATGTATCCGCCAACGCCAGCCGCCAGCTGCTGTGGTTCAGTCTGGTCTTTTCCATCTGGTTCCCCATGCGTGCCACCAGCTGCCTGCTGCACTCCCTGCGCAAGGCCTTCAACATGGGTCCGCCTCGGAAGATGCTTTTGAACCAGCTGGCCATTCTGCTGTTTACCGTCTGGCTGATCCTCTCCATCGGGCTGACACTGCTGTTGGTAACGGTGGGCCGCCGGGCCCTGGAGTTCGCGGCCGGGCTCATTGCCCTGCCGCAGGGCTTCATTGACCTGTGGAGCTATCTGCGCTTCATCGTTCTGGGCGTGGTGATGTTCCTGATGCTGACGGTGCTGTATATGCTGGCCCAGGGCCAGCGCCGTCCCCTGAAGGAAGTTGCTCCCGGGGTAGGCATCTCTCTGGCGGCATGGATGGTCCTGTCCCTGGCGTTTTCTTATTATGTGGAGCATTTTGCCAATTACTCCGTGCTGTACGGCTCCATCGCCACAGTAGTTGTGGTGCTGCTGTGGCTGTATATGAGCGGCACGGTGCTGATCATGGGCGCGGAATACAGCGCCGTTATCCTGCGCCGCAGGCGCAGCCGGCTGCCGTCGGGCAGCGGAGAGGAGCAAGCATGAAAATCATCATCGTAGGCAACGGCAAGGTCGGCTATGCCATTGCGCGGCAGCTGGCGGTAGAGGATCACGACATCACCATCGTGGATGACGACGCCGCAGCCCTGCACCGGGCCGACAGCACCCTGGACGTCATGTGCGTGGAGGGCAATGGAGCCAGCATCAGCGTGCTGGACACTGCCGGGGTCCGCAGCGCGGACCTGGTCATTGCCGTCACCAATCTGGACGAGACAAACCTGGTGTGCTGCCTCATCGCCAAAAAGCTGGGGGCCAAGCACACCATCGCCCGGGTACGCAACCCCGAGTATCGCCGGGATGACACCATGCTCAAGCGGGAGATCGGCCTGGACATGCTCATCAACCCCGATCTGGGGGCGGCCCAGGAGATCGCCCGGATCCTGAGCTTCCCGGCGGCCTTTTCCGTGGAGCCCTTTGCCGGAGGCCGCATCGATATGATCGGTTTTCAGGTAACGGAGCAGGACACCCTGGCCGGGGTATCCCTCAACGATTTCCACCGCAATCGCCTGGCGGAGGTGCTGATCTGCGCCGCCCACCGGGGGGACAATTTTATCATCCCCGACGGCTCCTTCGTGCCCCGCAGCGGGGACAAGCTCTATATGGTGGGCACCAAGGCAGAGCTGCAAAAAATGCTCCGGGGCATCGGCCGCATCCTGCAAAGAGTGAAGAACGTATCCATTCTGGGGGGCAGCCGCATCACCATGTACCTGACCTGGGAGCTGGCCCGCAGCAATACCAAGGTCCGCATTGTCGAGATGAAGCACGACAAGTGCCTGCGTCTGTCGGCCTCCCTGCCCGGCGCCATGATCATTGAGGGCGACGGCACCGACGCAGACCTGATCGACAGCGAGAACATCTTTGAGACCGATGCCTTCGTGGCCCTGACGGACCGGGACGAGGAGAACCTGCTGATGGCCCTGACGGCTCAGCGGGCGGGAGTCCCCAAGGTGCTGGCCAAAATGACCCGGCCCAACTACATGGACCTGGTGCAGGAGACAAAGCTGGGCAGTATCATCAGTCCCAAGGATCTGACCTCCAACCAGATCACCCGCTATGTCCGGGCTCTGGCCAATTCCCAGGGCAGCACTGTGGAGAGCCTGTATAAAATGCTGGACGGCTCCGTGGAGGCTCTGGAGTTCACCGCCACCGCCTCCAGCCGCTCGGTGCTGGACAAGCCTCTGAAGGACCTGGCCCTGAAAAAGGGCGTTCTGCTGGCCGCCATTGCCCGGGAAAACAAAATCATCATTCCCGGCGGCCTCACCACGATTCAGGAGGGAGACCATGTGGTGGTGGTCACCAAGTCCCAGGTATTCGACGACCTGACGGACATTCTTGCATAAAGCTGCCCATAAAAATCCGCCGGAGCCGAATGCCTGGTGGGCGTAAAGCAGTAAAATCCAAGAATGAGGAAAGCCTTGTGTTTTCAAGGGGCGGCGTGACCGAAGTCACGCCGCCCCTTCAGCTTGTCAAAAAAGTGCAGTGCCCTTTTTCGGCACGAAAAATCCGGTCATATCGGTATGTTCCAATTCCAGCAGCTTCCTCTTTTTGTCAATGCCCCCGGCGTATCCGGTCAGGCTGCCGTTTGTACCGACCACACGGTGACAGGGAATGATGATGGATATCTCATTATGACCCACCGCACCGCCGACCGCCTGCGCAGACATCCGGGGAAGCTTCTGCTTTTCAGCAAGCTGCCGTGCGATCTCGCCGTAGGTCGTAGTCCTTCCGTAGGGAATCTGCAAAAGGATTTCCCACACGGACTGCCGGAACGCGGTGCCGACGGGGTGCAGCGGCGGCAGAAAATCCGGCTGGCTGCCAGCAAAATAAATGTCCAGCCAACGCCTGGCTTCTGCAAGGGCAGGTGTATCCTGCCCGATACACTCTGCGGGCAGATCACGGGCAAGGTATTTCTGTCCGTCGAACCACAGGCCTCTCAGTCCGATTCCGTCCGCTGCCAGCAGGATGCCGCCCAGCGGTGAATCGTAATGCTGCACAAATATCATGATCTGCACCTCGCTTCAAAAGCTGCCTCTGTTTTTATTACTCGGCTTGTAGTCCTTCATCTCCGGGATTGCGCCGCCTGCCACAGCCCAGAGATACAGACTTGCCACGCTGCAATAGGGGTGAAAGCGACGGCGGTATTTTTCAAACAGCCTGCGGTCAATGCTGCGATGGTGATATACCATGCGCAGCCCGCGCTGGATGGCAAGGTCATCATAGCTGAAAATATCCGGGCGCTGCATACAAAAAAGCAGAATCATCTCTGCCGTCCAGACGCCGATGCCCTTCAGGCTGCTTAATTCCCGGATCGCATCCTCGTCGCTCATGTGCTCCACAGCATGCAGATCAAATGCGCCCGTATGGACTTTTTCGGCAAAATCCGTAATATACTCTGCCTTGCGGAAGGTCATACCCAGTCCCTGCAGCTTGGGAACACCTGCTGTCAGGATGGTCTCGGCATTGACGGTGCCCAGTGCATCCTGCATCCGCTGCCAGATGGTCGCCTGTGCCTTGGTGGATATCTGCTGCCCGATGATGTGGTGAACGACGGATGAAAACAAGTCCGTATCCACTGGGCGGTCGATATGCCCGATGCGGTCAATGACCTGGCAAAGCCGCTTATCCTTTTGCCGCAAATAGGAAGTTTCGGCTTCTCCGTATGCAAAATACACGCTTTTCACCTTCTAACGTTTCCATAAGCGTTTTTTATCGCAGCTGCGCCGTAAAGGCAATGGTCCCGCCCGTTGTGGACGGCGTCCGCCGAAAAATGATTTTTCTCAAAAAACGGTCAGTGCCTCCGCCAGGTCTGCCTCATCCTCCGCGATCAGCAGACGCATGGTCATCCCTCCTTGCTGTATACCAGCGGCTGCTCCCGGAGCAGTGCGTCCACCGCGGCCTGATATTCCGATAAATTCTTCGCCTTGCGCATCCGCTTGAGATACGGCTCCGCCCCGTCGAACCCGTCGGCCAGGTACGTCCACAGCTCCCACATCCGGTGCATCACCGGCAGATCGCCGGAGAGCCGCTGCCGGTAGGCGTCCAGCAGCCGGTCATGGTACGTCCGAACTTCCCGGGCCGAGGCGGCGGGGCCGCCCCGCAGCTGCCGCAGCAGGCTGGGGTCCCGCATGAGTCCGCGGCCCAGCATTACCGCATCTGTCCCGGGAAAGTCCCGGGACAGCGCCGCAGCGTCCTCCGCCGTCCATATATCGCCGTTATACACCACCGGCCAGGGGCCGGAGACGGTGGAAAAAGCCTCCCGGTGGGGCGTTCCCTTGTAAAATTCCTTCTGGAGCCTGGGATGAACGATCAGCTCCGCCAGAGGGTACCTCCGATAGATCTCCAGCAGCCCCGGCCATTCGCCGGGGTCGTTTTTCCCGATCCGGGTCTTGACGGACACCGTCATTCCCCGGGGCAATCCCGCAAAAATCTCCTCCAGGCACCGGTCCAGCTCCTGGGGATAGGCCAGCAGGCCCGCCCCCTTCCGCTTGGCGGCCACGGTACCTGCCGGACAGCCCAGGTTGAAGTTCACCTCCCGAAAGCCCCGGTCATGCAGCTCCCGGGCAGTCCACAGGAAATGCTCTGCCCGGTTGGTCAGCAGCTGGGGCACTACGTTGAGTCCCCGGTTGTGCTCCGGGTCGATCTCATCCAGCTCTTTCCGCTGGAAGGTACAGGTGGCGTTGGGGGAGAGAAACGGCGTAAAATATTTGTCCGCCGGACCGAACAGCTCCGCGTGGACCTGCCGCCACAAATACCCGGTAAGCCCCTCCATAGGGGCGGCGTAAAGCTTATCCATGAAACGTTCCCTCCAGGCACATATCCAGCGTCACCTCCGGCACCGGCTCAAACACGGCCCCGCCGGAAACCAGCTCCGCCGCCGTATCCGGACGCTGCAGGAGGGCCAGCTTTTCCCGCCTGGTCAGCTGCTTCACGGCGTATTCCAGCCGCAGAGCGTCCCCCTGCCGCTCCGTGCGCCATACCCCGGCCAGTTCCCGGGGCGGATGGGCCCGGGTATACCGGGCGCAGGCAGAGCCTCCCCCCGCGTGCTGCCGCATCCGCCGGCACAGGTCCGCCGCTGTGCCGGTATACAGACTCCCGTCCCGGCACCGCAGCATATAGACGTAGTACATGCCCTCACCTCACTGCCCCCAGCATACCACAAACCGATGCCGGGCGCAACGGTGTCATGTTCCAGCGCTGTCCGTTAATTCGATAAATTTCAGGGCATACAGGTCGCACCCGGTGCGGGCGCTCCCCTGCCGCAGCACCAGATAGTCCGTCCCCACCTCCTCCAGAACGCCCTCCTGCCGCACCAGGCGACAGGAGCCCACCAGAAAGCTGGCTGCGGCGTACTGACCCACGTTCCGGCTCAGCAGCTCCCGCAGGGAGCCGCCGGATGAATTATGTATGCAGTTCATAGCGCACCTCACGATCCGGATTCCCCCGCCGCACTCCGGCGCGGGTATCCCATCCTATGCCGCTCCTCCCCTGTCGGAAACGGCGCACGGCGGATTTTGCCCAAAAGGCAATACGGGAGTAGAGTCGCAATCGCCGTTTCAGAACAAATCGACGGGAGGAGCAGATGCGGGACTTTGTATAGTCTCCGACTTGTACACGCCTCAATTTTCTTGCTTTTATTCACAACTTCGTCCCTCGCAATATGTTTAATTCAACAAAATTTTAGAAAGTTTATGGAAACTCTGTTGCAAATTGCTGTTTCAGGCGTTTAGATAGTAGAGGGGTTTCTTCTGGGCCGTGCGCATGCAGCCATTTCCCGCGGACAGAAGCCGCCCCCACGCCATAAGGAGGGATGCCATGGTCCACCACCTGTACCCACAAACACACCGTGAAAAGACTGGAGGTCAAACATGAAGATCAAACGAATTCTCAGCGCGACCCTCGCAGCCGTCATGCTCCTGTGCTGCTGCATCCTCACCGCATTTGCCGAAAGCGAGACCTACATGGGCTACTACAACGGCTACAGCTACGTCTGCACTGCTGTTTGCCGTACTGACACTTGCAAAGCCAATATGGCTACCGAGAGCAGTGAGGCAATGTCTATTATTGGCATAGTTGCCTATACAAACAAGTCCGGCCATAGTGTAACCGGAAAAATCAGTTGTAACGGAGCAAAAAGAATTACTACCAGTGATATAACAAATGTTAGGTCTTTTGAATCTTTGAATGCAACATTTAAGGTTGGTTCACATGTCTTGCAGACAATTTTTGTCTCCTCAAAGCGCGGTGACAATCAGTGAAATTTTCAAAGATAACGCATCTTCTTGTTCTGTTGTTGACAATAGTGATTCTCACTCTTACAGCATGCGAGAAACAACCGTCCACACTTGTTAACAACTTTGAGGTCCAGCCAGGGGAATACCGGTATCAGGACATAGACGTCTTTTTCATAGAGACTGAAAAAGGGAATTACTGTATGAATCCCCTGCGGGATTACCTGATCCGCTTTGCTGAGCCGGGCAGTCATGATTTCCACATCCTATGCAATAAGCCTGAATGCAAGCATGAGGATACCAATTGCAATGCATACATGGACATTGCTCTTGGGTACTACAACGGTCACTTGTATGGGGTACAGGATAATAATCAGGAGTTCACCCTGATTCAAATGGATATGGATGCCACCAATCACCGGGAGATTGTTGACCTGCCCAAGCAGTTTGAGCCCAATGGGACCAGTCATTTAGGCGGCAGTTACTTCTTTGATAACGGCTTCTTAATCTACGTGGCCATGCCGCCGCAGGCCGACCCGGACTATGCGCTGCCGGTTTACAAGATCCAGCTGGAAACCGGAGCGACCACCCGGCTGTTTCAGGAGGATATCCCGCTTCACACAGAGTGGCCATCGGAGGATGTGTCTGTCAGCAACGGGTACCTCTACTTTCCCCTGCCCCAGGCAAACACCGAAAAGCGCGCCTATGCAGAAGGCAACCTGGAAACCGGGCGCATCGAGCGGGTATTTGAGGACTGGGATGAGATGAGCAGTCAGATCGTGAATCTGGATGGAGTGCTGCACTATTTTCGCGCCGGTGTAGGACTCTGTGAATACGACAAAGCCACCAATCAGGAGTCCGTAAGATTCCCCATGGATGTCTACTGCGCAGAGATAAGCTACACCAAGGACTATATCTTCATGCGCACCTCGGACTCCAAGGAATTCACGCAGCGCATCCTTTGGGCCCTGGACCGGGATTACCAGCTTCTGGGGAAGGTTGAGCAAGAACGGATAGGGCTATACTTTCCCTTCCTGGAATACACCACCGCCAATGCCATTTACTTCTCCGCCGACGGCGGGACCATCACCCACTACATCGACCCCCACCACCTGGACCGTCTGGAGCTGATCCAGCTGGCGGACCCCACGGCAAGGAGCCACGGCTAACTCACAGTTGACACCGGATAAATCCATCTGCTATAATGGGTTTATCCGATATCGCCCGCCGCAGAAAGGAGTTCTTCTTATGAAACGACGCCTTCTCCCCTCGCTGCTTCTCGCCCTGGCCCTGGCCCTCACCGCCTGCGCCTCCAAACCCGCCGCCCCCACTGCCGCAGACTTTGAGGTCCAGCCGGGAGCATACCGGTATCAGGACATGGGCGACTTTTTTGTGGAGACGGAGCAGGGGCAGTATTACCTGGGCTGGGATCAAATCATCCGCTTCGCCGAGCCGGGCAGCCGGAGCTTCTACCCCCTGTGCAATAAGCCCAACTGCGGACATGGCAGCGAGGACTGCAATGCATACACCGACTATGGATTGGGATACTGGAACGGGCATCTTTACACCACCACCTACGGAGACAACGGTCCGGTAGTACAGCGCATGGATATGGACGGCGCCAACCATCGGGAGGTGGGGCAGCTGCCGGTTTTGACAGCTGTGGATGGCGCACGGCACGCCAGCGGCGAATTGCTGTTCCACAACGGCTCTCTGTTTTATATGTACGACGCCATCGAAACGGACCCGGAATGGGCCATGTCCATTTACCAGTTTGACCTGGAAACCGGAAAGGGCCGGTGGCTGTTTCAGGAGGATATCCCGCCGTTCACTTATTTCTGCGGAAGCTCATATGCGAATATTTGCGGGGATGGTTTCTTCTTTATGATGACCAACGGAGTCACCGGTGAATGCACCTATGCCCTGGGGAGCTTGAAAACAGGCCGGGTGGAAGCGACCATTCCCGGCTGGAGCGATCGCAACGGTCGGGCAATGGAGCAGGACGGCGTTTTGTATTACTTCAAGGCGGATGCCGGCCTGTGTGAATACGACAGGGCCACAGGCGTGGAAACGGTCCGCTTCCCTATGGAGGCATACACGGCGAACCCCTGCTATACCCGGAACTATATTCTGGTGCGGTCTACGGATACCGAGGACTTTGAGCAATGCACGCTTTGGGTGCTGGACCGGGACTATAACCTGCTGGGAAAGGCCCCGCAGGAAAAGATCGGCAGATGGTTCCCCCAGCCGTATGCCATCACGGCAGACAGCATCTACTTCTGGCTCAACGGAAAGATCACCCACTATATCGACACCAGCGCTCTGTCCAACTTGGAGCTCCTTCCGATGCCGGACACCAGCAATGCCAGAGCCCACGGCTAACTCACAGTTGACACCGGATAAATCCATCTGCTATAATGGGTTTATCCGATATCGCCCGCCGCAGAAAGGAGTTCTTCTTATGAAACGACGCCTTCTCCCCTCGCTGCTTCTCGCTCTCGCCCTCGCTCTCCCTCTCACCGCCTGCGCCGCCAAACCCGCCGCACCCACTGCCGCAGACTTTGAGGTCCAGCCAGGGGAATACCGGTATCAGGACGTCGATATTTTCTTCGTGGAAACAGAGAAGGGCAACTACTACATGAACCCGTCGGGGGGTGGATTGATCCACTTTTCCGAGCCCGGCAGCCACGAATTCCACGTTCTGTGCAATAAGCCCAACTGCGGCCACGCCAGCGCAGACTGCAACGCGTTTTTGGAGGTGGCCTTCGGATATTACAACGGCCATCTTTACGGTGTCACGCTTCAGGATCACTTTGAGCTGATCCAGATGGACATGGACGGCACCAATCACCGGGTCATCACCCAACTGCCCGAGCAGAAGGACCTCAGCGGTAATTTCAACGGCGGCGGCAGCTACTTCTTCGACAACGGCTATCTCATCTTCCTGGCATTCCCCTGCACATCGAACCCGGATTATGCGCTGCCGGTCTACAAGATCCAGCTGGAGACCGGGGCGACCACGTAGCTGTTTCAGGAGGATATCCCGATTCACACGGATTGGCCAGCAGAAGGGGTATCCATCAGCAATGGGTACCTCTACTTTCCCCTGCCCCAGACATCCGAGGGCAAGCGCCCGTATGCGGAAGGGAACCTGGAGACCGGGCGTATCGAGCGGGTATTTGAGGACTGGAAGCGGGAAAACAGTTTTATCGTAAACTTTGACAACGTGCTGTACTATCACCGCGCCGGAGTCGGCCTGTGTGAATACGACAAGGCCACCGGCACGGAGACGGTGAAGGTTCCCATGGATGTATATTACGCTGATGTGTCCTACACCAAGGATTATATTTTCCTTCGGACGCTGGATTCTGCCGATTTTAATCAGTGCGTCCTGCTGGCATACGACAGGGACTATAATCTTCTGGGAAAGCTGGAACTGGAGAAGATCGGTTTGCGCTTCCCCTTCCTGGAATACACCACCGCCAATGCCATTTACCTCTCCACCGATGGCGGGACCATCACCCACTACATCGACCCCCACCACCTGGACCGCCTGGAGCTGATCCAGCTGGCGGACCCCACGGCAAGGAGCCACGGATAATATGGAACTGACCATTCACGCCCTGTCCCATTCCTACGGGGACAAGAAAGCCCTGACGGACTTTACCCACACCTTCACCCCCGGCATTACGGCCCTGCTGGGCCCCAACGGCGCGGGGAAAAGCACCCTCATCCACCTGATCTGCGACCTGCTGCCCCGCCAGGTGGGGACCATCGCCTTCGACGGGACAGACATTCTGTCCATGGGACCGGCGTTCCGGCAGGTGCTGGGCTTCATGCCCCAGAGCCAGGGGATGTACGACGACATGACCGCCTGGGAATTTCTGCTGTACATGGCCCAGCTGAAGGGGCTGAGGCCCCGGGCCGCCCGGGAGCAGCTTCGGGAGCTGCTGCAGGTGGTGAACCTGTGGGACGCGGCCCACCGCCGGGTCGGCGGCTTTTCCGGCGGCATGCGCCAGCGGGTGATGCTGGCCCAGGCCCTGCTGGGCGCACCCAAGGTCCTGCTGCTGGATGAACCCACCGCCGGACTGGACCCGGAGGAGCGGGTGCGCCTGCGGGAATATATCCGGCAGCTGGGCCGGGACAAAATCGTCCTTATCACCACCCACATCACCGGCGACGTGGAATCCATTGCCAGTGAGATTTTGCTGCTGCACCACGGCGTCCTGCTGGCAGACGCCCCGGCGGAGGAATTTATCCGCGGCTGCGGTGCGGCCAACCTGGAGGACGCCTATATCCGGCGGCTGCATCCCCATGCGTGAGTGCAGGCGTGTTTTCTCCCGCAGGAGTCTGCTGTGGCTGCTGGTGCTGATGGCGGCGGTGGTGTTTTTCCACCGGGTGGACCATCACAA
>ERZ1027064.335-NODE-335-length-21297-cov-7.092882_pt1 | contig 21297 bp, 17 predicted proteins | sample MGYA00519422_ERZ1027064 | MGnify/ENA primary metagenome ERZ1027064 (study PRJEB26926, sample SAMN06164492) | human gut metagenome | biome: ENVO:00009003; feature: ENVO:2100002; material: ENVO:00002003 | host: Homo sapiens | place: USA | collected 2012 ... | reverse complement strand
ATGTGTATAAGAGACAGCCCGTGTTCCGTGTGAAAGCCGGAAAAACGCTCTCCGATGCGGAGATCACGGAGCTGCTGGCCAACGGACGCACCGGAGTAATCAAGGGCTTCAACAGCAGGCAGGGCAAGAAATTCTCGGCAGTCGTGGCCTTCGACGGGGAGTTCAACGCCGTTTTCGAGTTTCCGGAGGCCGCCCGAACGGAGAAATCCACAAAACAAAGAAAATAATGAGTATATTTGCCCCTAAATTCACGGACTTAAATTGTTCTTCCGTTCCGACGGTCGATACCGATTTATTTACTGTGGATTTAGTGGGTGGCACTCGGCGGGGACGTCGAGTGCCTTTTCTTCATCTTCCTTAATTTATCAGACAATCCACTAAATCCACAGAAATATGAATAAGACAAGCAAGCCTGCGGAACTATCCTATTACGGGCTTTACCTGTTGTCCTACCTCAAAGAGAACCATCCCGACAAGGCGGGCGACGCGGCCTTCATCGAGCAACGCGCCGACCATGCCGCCGACGTGTACGAGCGGGCGCGTCTGGAAGGCTACCTGCCCGAAGGGGCACACGAGCTGGCGATGGCCGCCCTTTTGGAAGGACTGCACTTTTCCAAGTACAACACCGTCATAGAGGTACTCTGGAACGAATGCGCGGACGAAGTGCCGCAAAGCGAGGCTCCCGCTGCCGCGCTGAAACTGTTACCCTATCTGGAGGGCGTCTTCGCCCGCTACCCGCTCTCGGACGATTTCGCCTACTCGCCCGAATACGAGCAGCTCTGCACGGAGCTTACGGGGGCTGTCCTAATCTCGCTGGAAGAGAATGGCCTTTAACCGTAAAGCCAAGCTGCGCGACAATATCGAGGCGATACGGACGGCTTTCGAGCTGGGCAAGGCAGGACGGGCGGCCACTCCCGAAGAGAGGGAGCGGCTTGCCCGCTACTGCGGTTTCGGGGGACTGAAATGTATCCTCAATCCTGCCAGCTCGCTGACCGACGCCGTCCGGTGGGCGAAATCCGACCTCGACCTGTTCCCGCAGACGATGGAGCTGCACCGTCTGATCCGTGAGAACAGCGCAAGCGAGAACGAATACAAGCGTTATATCGACAGCCTGAAAAGCTCCATGCTGACAGCGTTCTATACCCCGTCGGCGGTAACGGAGGCTCTGGCCGACGTGCTGCGCGACTATAATGTGCGTCCGCACCGCCTGCTGGAACCCTCCGCAGGGCACGGCGCGTTCATCGGGGCGTTCGCACGAAAGGACGCTTCCGTCGATGTCATGGCCTTCGAGAAAGACCTCCTAACGGGGAAAATCCTCTCCTGCCTCTATCCCGACAAGAAAATACGGACAGAAGGGTTCGAGCGCATCGAGAGACCTTTCGACGGCTATTTCGACGCGGCGGTTTCCAATATCCCGTTCGGCGATGTGGCAGTCTTCGACCCGTCCTTCTCCGCGAGCGAGGTTCCCGCACGCCGCATGGCGACGAAAGCCATACACAACTATTTTTTCCTCAAAGGACTGGATGCCGTCCGCGACGGCGGCATCGTGGCGTTCATCACCTCGCAGGGCGTTCTGAACTCCCCGCAAAATGAGGCGGTGCGGCTCGAAATGATGGAAAAGGCGCATCTGGTTTCCGCTATCCGCCTGCCGAACAACCTCTTTACCGACAATGCCGGAACAGAGGTCGGCAGCGACCTCGTCGTCCTGCAAAAAGACACCCGCAAAGAGGGGCTGACGGAGGACGAAAAGCTGTTTATCCAAACGGGAACGCAGAACGGCGTAAGTACCAACCGCTATTTCATCGAACATCAGGAACAAATCGTCCATACGAGTGCCGAGTTGGACACCGACCCCTACGGCAAGCCCGCGATGGTCTACCGGCACGAGGGCGGCGCGGAAGGCATCGCGGACAGCCTGCGCGGGCTGTTCGACCGGAACCTGCACATGCGGTTGGCCATGCGCCTCTATTTCGGTGGCATCCGGGACGCACGGATGAAAGAGGAGCAGGCGGCAAAGGTACAGGATGCAGAACCGATCCTGCAAACGGAGGTTTCAGGGCTGGCCGCCGTTTCGGGGCATACCGTCCGGACGGAAACGGCACAAACGTCCGCACCGATGAAAGAGGAGAAACCCGAAATAGAGCCTCCGGTCATGACCCTCTACGACCTGTTCGGCTTCACGGCGGAGGAGGTGCGCATCGCCCAGACGGGCGGCAAGCCCCGTCGCCGAAGCACCCGCTCCAAACAGACACGATCACACCAGCCGTCGTTGTTCGATGCACCAGTACAAGCGGAAGCTACCACCACCCAAGAGGAACGGACGGCGCACAGTTCCGCTGAATCCGCAACCCGTCCCGCCTATCCCGTCGAGAACGGTTTCACGGCGGACTTGAACCGCCGTATCTCCGACGTCGAGCGGCAAATGCGCGAGCAGGAAGCGAAGCTCTCTGCGGAAGAGCGGCAGCGCAAACACGAGGAGGAGATGAAACCCCGGCCGTTCGACGGATTGCTGGAGCCGCATCACCGCGAAGGGTCGTTCGTCAGGGTGAATACCGCCGAGGCACGTTATCAGATCGGTTACCTGAAAGATGTTACCCGCTACGGGGCGACGTTCCACCCGCTCGATTTGGGAAAGGAGCAGAGGGAGAAAATTGCGGCATATATCCCCGTGCGTGACGCTTACGAGCGGCTCTATACTTACGAGGCCGAATATCACGATGAAGGGACGGCGCAACGCGAGGTGTTGAACGCCCGCTACGACGAGTTCGTTGCCCGTTACGGTAATTTGAACGCCAAAGCGAATGTCAAGCTCCTTATGATGGATACTTCGGGGCGTGACATCCTCGCCATAGAACGGGCGGAGGACGGGCGGTTCGTCAAGGCCGATATTTTCGACCATCCCGTTGCTTTTTCATTGAATCAGCTCACGCACGTCGATACGCCCGAAGAAGCCCTGTCCGCGTCGCTCAACCGCTACGGCGGCGTGAACCTCGATTATATGGAATCCTTGTCGGACAGCAGCCGCGAGGAGCTGATCGACGCGCTGAAAGGGCGTATTTTCTACAATCCGCTGGCCGGAGGGTACGAGATCAAAGACCGCTTCATCGCGGGCAACGTCGTCGATAAGGCGGAACGCATCGAGGCATGGATGGCAGAACACTCGCACGGGGAGCGCGAAAAGGAAGCTCTGGCCGCTTTACAAGAGGCCACGCCGCGACCGATCACGTTCGACGAGCTGGACTTCAACCTCGGCGAGCGGTGGATACCGACGGGAATTTATGCGGCATACGCCTCCTACCTGTTCGGTACGGACGTGAGCATCGGTTTCTCGGAGAGCATGGACGAGTATTCGGTCAAGTGCGGCACGAAGAACGCCAAGATTCTCGACCAATACTGCGTCAAGGGCTATTACCGCAGCTACGACGGCATCGCCCTGCTGAAACACGCCCTCGTGAACACCGTCCCCGACATGAGCAAGAGCATCGGTAAGGACGAACACGGCAACGACATCAAGGTGCGCGACAGCGAGGGCATACAGCTCGCCAACGCCAAGATCGACGAAATCCGCAACGGCTTCGTCGAATGGCTCGCGGAGCAGTCGCCGGAGTTTCAGAGAAGGCTCGCGGACATGTATAACCGCAAGTTCAACTGTTACGTCCGCCCGCAGTACGACGGCTCGCACCAGACGTTTCCCGACCTCGACCTGAAAGCCCTCGAACGACGCTTCGGCATCAGGGACGTGTACCAGAGCCAGAAAGACTGCATCTGGATGCTCAAACAGAACGGCGGCGGCATCTGCGACCACGAGGTCGGCACGGGCAAGACGCTGATCATGTGCGTCGCGGCGCACGAGATGAAGCGGCTGGGGCTGGCGCACAAGCCGATGATTATCGGCCTGAAAGCCAACGTCGCGGAGATTGCCGAGTGCTACCGCACGGCCTACCCGAACGCGAAGATACTCTATGCTTCCGAAGCCGACTTTTCGCCCGCCAACCGCGTGCGGTTCTTCAACAACATCAAGAACAACGACTACGATTGCATCATCATGTCGCACGACCAGTTTGGCAAGATTCCGCAGTCGCCCGAATTGCAGCAGCGCATCCTGCAAGCGGAGCTGGACACGGTGGAGGAAAACCTCGAAGTGCTGCGCAGTCAGGGCAAGGAGGTTTCCAAAGCGATGCTGCGGGGATTGGAGAAGCGGAAAATCAACCTTTCCGTCAAGCTCGAAACCATTGCGCACGCCATCAAGTCGCGCACGGACGACGTGGTGGACTTCAAGCAGATGGGCATCGACCATATCTTCGTGGACGAGAGCCACCAGTTCAAGAACTTGATGTTCAACACGCGCCACGACCGCGTGGCGGGGCTGGGCAATCAGGACGGCAGCCAGAAGGCTCTCAACATGCTTTACGCCATCCGCACCATTCAGGAGCGCACGGGAAAGGATTTGGGCGCGACGTTCCTTTCCGGCACGACGATCTCCAATTCGCTGACGGAGCTGTACCTGCTGTTCAAATACCTGCGTCCGAAGGAGCTGGAACGCCAGAACATCAATTCATTCGACGCATGGGCGGCCATCTTCGCCAAGAAGACCACCGACTTCGAGTTTTCGGTAACGAACAATATCGTGCAGAAAGAACGCTTCCGCTACTTCATCAAAGTGCCGGAGCTGGCGCAGTTCTACAACGAGATCACGGACTACCGCACGGCGGAGGACGTGGGCGTGGACAGGCCGCAGAAAAACGAGATGCTGCACAATATCCCGCCCACGCCGCAGCAGGAGGAGTTCATCGAGAAGTTGATGCAGTTCGCGCAGTCGGGCGACGCCACGATACTCGGACGCGAGAAGCTCTCGGAAACCGAAGAAAAGGCCAAGATGCTGATCGCTACGGACTACGCCCGCAAGATGGCTCTCGACATGCGGCTTATCGACCCCGACCTGTACGAAGACCACCCCGACAACAAGGCGAGCCATTGCGCGAAAATGATTGCGGAGTATTACCACAAATACGACGCGCAGAAAGGAACGCAATTCGTCTTCTCGGATTTGGGAACGTTCCAACCGGGACAGTGGAACGTGTATAGCGAAATCAAACGCAAGCTGGTGGAAGATTACGGCATACCCGCATCGGAGATACGCTTCATTCAGGAGTGCAAGAACGAAAAGGCTCGCAAGGCCGTCATCGACGCGATGAACGAGGGAAAAGTACGTGTCATTTTCGGTTCGACCTCCATGCTCGGAACGGGCGTAAACGCCCAGAAACGGGCGGTGGCGGTACATCACCTCGACACCCCGTGGCGGCCTTCCGACCTCGCGCAGCGCGACGGGCGTGCCGTGCGCAAGGGCAACGAGATCGCCAAGATGTTCGCGGGCGACAAGGTGGACGTGATTATCTACGCGGTGGAAAAATCGCTCGACAGCTACAAGTTCAACCTGCTGCACTGCAAGCAGACCTTCATCTCGCAGCTCAAAAGCGGGGCGATGGGTGCGCGTACCATAGACGAGGGCGCGATGGACGAGAAATCGGGAATGAATTTCTCCGAATACATGGCTATTCTTTCAGGGAACACGGATTTGCTCGACAAAGCCCGTCTGGAAAAGAAAGTCGCGGCGTTGGAGAGCGAGCGCAAGACGTTCTACAAGGCCAAGAGCGCCTCCTCGTGGAAATTGGAGGACTATACCAAGAAGCTCGCGCATAACAACGACTGTATCGTCAAGATGACCGCCGACTACGAGGCGTTCCTCGCGCGGGTACAGACAGACAAGGAGGGCAGCAAGATTAATGTTATCCGGCTTGACGGGCTGGACGCCACCGACCACAAGAACGTCGGGACACGTTTGCAGGAGATTGCCAAAAACGCCACGACGGGAGGCGAGTACGTGCGCATCGGCGAGCTGTACGGATTTCCGTTGCTCGTAAAGACCGAATCGCTGTTGAAAGACGGCAAGGAGGTAAAACAGAACCGTTTCTTCGTGGAGGGGGCGTTCAAGTACACCTACAACAACGGGCAGATAGCGATGGCCGACACCAAAGCAGCGTCGATGAATTTCCTGAATGCGCTGGAACGCATACCCAAGCTCGTGGAGCAATACAAGGCGCAGAACGTAACCTACGAGCGGGATATTCCGATTTTGCAGGAAACGGTCGGCGGGGTATGGAAAAAGGAGGACGAGTTGAAAGCCCTGAAAGCGGAGGTCGCGGCATTGGAACGCAAGATACAGCTTACGCTCACGCCTCCCACGCCGGAGACGGCACAGGAGAATGGCAAAACAATCTTATCTGACAAGTGCGAAGAAACGACAATGCGAATGCCGAACATGCAATTATCCAACAAAGGGGATGCGGAGGGCTTCATCCGTGAACATATTACATTTGCAAGACCAATATCTTTTGAGAGAAAAGAATATATTAAAAGAAATAAAATTTGAAAAGGAATGGGGTTTGTTGGAAGTTCAACAAACCCTATTCCTTTATTATTTCGCAAAATATTCTTTCAAAATATTGCAGGAATGAATTATTATTCGTTATTTTGCGAACAACAAATAAGAATGAAGATGGAAAACAAAGAATATACAGCAAAGCAGGAACAACTTGCCCGTTTTGCCAAAGCGATGGGACACCCTGCAAGGATGGCCATCCTCGAATTTTTAGCTAAACAGAACTGTTGTTTTTTCGGAGACATTCACGAAGTGTTGCCTATATCGAAAGCGACAGTTTCCCAACATCTGAAAGAATTGAAAGACGCAGGCTTGATACAGGGAGAGATAGAAACACCGAAAGTGAAATATTGTATCAATCGGGAGAATTGGAAAATAGCGTCCTTACTCTTTGCCGAGTTTTTCGGTCAATGTGCGTGTAAAAAGGACAGTTGTTGCGGATAGCGGCAATTTTTTAGAATTCATGTTCGTAGTTCGGCGAAATACAATTATTTATAATACAATGAAAAAGACATTTTATCTATTTGTCATTTTGTCAATGGCGACAATAACGGGAACGGCACAAAATTATTGGCCGCAACAATCCGTCAAAGAGATGAACGGAAGGACAAAAAATCTGGCCGATTATGCTCCGGAACGAGGTGTAGTGTTGTTCGTATTCTGGAAAACATGTTGCCCGAACAACATCACGATGCTCGAAGAGTTGTACGAGGTATGGATGGAGTACGACAACGACGACATGCCCGTAAAAATCGTTCTTGTATCGCTCGACGACCAACGGTCGGCTTCACGGGTGAGACCTATCGTCAGTACGAACGGTTGGGAATGGGAAGTCATAATGGATAAGAACGGAGATTTGGCCAGATTGTATCACGTGATAGTTCCGCCCCAATGGATTGCATTCGACAAGTCAGGGCGGGAAATTTTCAGAAGTAAAGTTACGAGCGGTGCGCTCGATTCCTCTATATACTTCGATGAATTGATAACAGAAATAAACAAAACCAATTAAAACTCAAGTAAAATGAAAAAAGTAATTTTATTGATGGCTATGTGCCTCGGAATGTTTGCTTGTGGTAACAGCAATGCAAAAGGGAACAAAACTTCAGAAGAACAACCGCAAAAAGATCATGTGGAAGTCTTGTATTTTCACGGCAAACAGCGTTGTGCTACCTGTATGGCGATAGAAAAAAATGCAAAGGAAGCTATTGAGGAACAATTTGCAGATGAACTGAAAAACGGGACGGTCGTATTCAAGACAATCGACATCTCCGAGCCGGAGAACGAGGCTGTTGCCGACAAGTACGAGGTTACATGGTCTTCGCTTTTCATCTGTAACTGGAAAGACGGCAAAGAAACGTATGAAAATCTGACGGAATATGCCTTTGCCAATGCCAGAACCGCTCCCGACACATTCAAAAGCGGAGTTATTGAAAAAGTCAAGACTTTATTAAAATAGAATCTATGGAATGGTTACAGACATTGCTGGATAGCAGCACAACTCCTGCTTTGACTGCATTCCTGTTGGGGTTGCTCACGGCGGTATCTCCCTGCCCGTTGGCTACGAACATAGCCGCCATCGGCTTCATCGGTAAAGACATCGAAAACCGCCGCCGGATTTTCCGAAACGGGCTTTTATATACGCTCGGTCGTGTCGTCGCCTATACGGTATTGGGTGTCATATTGATTATGATATTGAGAGAAGGGGCAAGCCTGTTCGGTATCCAAAAGTTTATCGGTAAGTACGGCGAACTTGTTCTTGGTCCGGTTGTACTGTGCATCGGTTTGTTCATGTTGTTCGGCAGCAAACTCAAACTGCCCTCTTTTGGCTTCACGGGAAATGGTGAGGGATTGGCTCGCAAAGGCGGTTGGGGTGCGCTCCTGCTCGGAATGCTGTTCGCAATGGCGTTTTGTCCGACCAGCGGCGTGTTCTATTTCGGTATGCTGATCCCGATGTCCGCCACGGCAACCGCAGGTTATCTGTTACCCGTATTGTTTGCCATAGCCACAGCCCTGCCTGTCTTGATTGTTGCTTGGGTATTGGCATTCAGTGTTCAGCACATCGGCAGTTTTTACGGCAAGATGCAGACGGTTCAGAAATGGCTTAACCGGATTGTCGGGGGAATATTTGTCCTTATCGGCATATATTACTGCATAATAATGTATTAGGATAAATATAGGAATGAATACATTAGTTGAGACACTGGAATATTTCGTGTTTATCACGCTTGAATTAATTGCCTTGTTCCTGCTTATCAGTGCGGCAGTAGAAATCATTCTGATGTATATACCGCAAGATAAAATAAGGCAATGGCTTTCCGGGCGTGGTATTCTCGGCAATGTGATGGCGGCAGGATTCGGCGCACTCACGCCGTTTTGCGCCTGTTCCACTATTCCGATGACGGTCGGTTTTCTCAATGCAGGAGTTCCTTTCGGAAGTACCATGTCATTCCTGATAGCCTCTCCGTTGCTCAATCCTATTATAATAGGGATGTTGGGAGCGATGGTAGGCATAAAAGCCATGATAGCCTATTTTATCATTGCTTTTATCGCTTCGGTACTGTTCGGTTCCGTGTTGGAAAAAATGGGGATGCAAAGGTATGTAAAGAATGTACGTCTTCGGAATGAACATAATAAAACCGATGAAAATAAAAAGGCATGGCCAATAAAACGTAAGCTGCGGGAAGCATCCGTCTCGGCATGGGGCAGTTTGCGCCCGGTTTTAGGCTATCTGCTGGTCGGTGTCGCTCTTGGAGCCGGAATCTACGGATATATGCCTCAGGATTTCGTGTTGAAAATAGCCGGGCCGGATAACTTGTTTGCGATACCTGTCGCTGCTGTTTTAGGCATTCCGCTATACATCCGTGCGGAAACGGCTATCCCCATCGGCGTTGCACTGATGGCTAAGGGTATGAGTATCGGCACTGTCATAGCTTTAGTGATTGGCGGTGCGGGTATGGCGATACCGGAAATGACCATGCTTGCCAGTATTTTCCGCAAAAAATTAGTAATCATGATTATTGCTGTAATATTTCTTACAGCGGTGATTGCAGGGTATTTATTCAATGTATTATTATAAAACATTCAAAGAAAATGGAAAACAAGAAAGAAAACAAAAAGGGATTTTGGGCATCGTTATTTTCTCCGAAACCTTGCTCATGCTCGTGTGGCGATAACTTGATAGAGGAAGTCGAAAAACCGGCGGCATCCTGTTGCTGCGAAGACAATGCAGCCACGGCAAAAACGGGCATTAAAGAAATAAAAATACTGGGGCCGGGCTGTGCCAAATGCAAGACAACCTATCAGGCTATCGAGAAAGTAATCAAGGAGAACAATCTCGATGTGAAGCTCACGAAAGTCGAGGATATTACAGACATCATGAGCTATAATGTCATGGGAACACCCGCAGTCGTGGTGGATGGAACTGTGAAGATTAAAGGGCACGTCCCGTCAGAGAGTGAGATAAAGCAAATATTGGGCATATTGTAGGATGTGGTTATGGAAACAAGGAAAGAATTGAGAATCCTGTTTTGGATTATCGCAGTATTCGCGGCGGTCTTCTTCTTGCCGCTCGGAAGCGAACGGTTTATGACAGCCATAGATGCTACTCTCGACCTTGCGAAATGGTATGCCCAAGAACACGTCGTGTTGTGTCTGCTTCCTGCGTTCTTCATAGCGGGTGTCATTGCCGTGTTCGTCAGTCAGGGTTCCGTGCTCAAATACTTCGGTGCGAACGCCAAGAAATGGCTTTCCTACACGGTGGCGGCTGTTTCGGGCGGTATTCTTGCCGTCTGCTCCTGCACCATCCTGCCGTTGTTCACGAGTATTTACAAACGGGGCGCAGGCTTAGGCCCTGCCATCGCCTTTCTCTACTCCGGCCCTGCCATCAGCATTTTGTCGATTATTCTGACCGCCCGTATCTTGGGCATCGAAATGGGAATTGCACGGACGGTCGGAGCCATACTCTTTTCAGTGATCATAGGTCTTGCAATGGCATTTATTTTCCGCAAGGAGGAGAAAGCCAAGGAAGAGGAACAGATGAATATCGTACCGCCTCCCGAAAAACGCCCGATGTGGCAGACCTCGTTCCATTTCTTTACACTGGTTCTTATCCTTGTGTTTGCTAATTGGGGCGCACCGGCGGCTTCCGATACAGGGTTGTGGTACAATATATTTACTTACAAGTGGTACATAACCGGAGGTTTATCGCTTCTGCTATGCTGGTCGCTTGTCAGGATACTGAGATTGCGTGCCCTTTGGGTTGCACTCGGTGCTGTGGCAACTGTTGCTTCAGTTATCCTTGCCAACCTGTTTATCGACAATGCCAAATTGGTTCCGCTTGTGCCGATGATTGTAGCGATTACCGCTCTTTCCATCATTCTCTTGTTTGACAAGCGAGATGAAGAAAATCGGGAATGGGCATTCGCCTCATGGGGATTTGCCAAACAGATTCTGCCCTTGTTGGCTATCGGTGTGGTAACGGCAGGTTTCCTGCTTGGTTCGACGCATGACAACACCTCTATCGCAGGTATCATTCCGAACAGTTGGATTGAGTGGGCGGTCGGAGGCAATTCGTTGTTGTCCAACTTCTTCGCCAGCTTTACGGGAGCGTTCATGTATTTCGCCACCCTGACCGAAGTTCCGATCATACAAGGTTTGTTGGCTTCGGGTATGGGCAAAGGTCCCGCTTTGGCTTTACTGTTGGCTGGTCCCTCGTTGTCCCTTCCGAATATGTTGGTTATTCGTGGCGTATTGGGAACAAAGAAAACAGTCGTGTATGTGGTACTCGTTATCGTTATGGCGACAGTTTCAGGATTTGTATTTGGCAATTTCTTTTGATTTGCAATGAGAAAGATAGTTATATTCATCATAAGTCTATTTATTGGATTCGAGGTTTGTTCCGCCCAAAAGGCGGAACAAATCTTTCCGATTACAGGAAAGCCTATCTTGACAGTATTTGCCAATTATAAAGCCGGACTGGGAAATGTCAATAATATATCCGGATTTAACCTTGATCGTGCTTTTGTCGGGTATGAAGGGTATTTTGCCAAAGGCTTTTCCGCTAAAGTTGTAATGAATGTAGAAACACTAAGCGATGATAACGGGAATACCAAGTTCAATGGTTATCTGAAAAACGCGCAGGTAGATTGGAGAGGATATGGTTTTTTCGTGTCGGCCGGTTTGGTAAACTTGAAACAATTTTCCGAACAGGAAAGTTTCTGGGGGCACAGATATGTTTTCAAGTCTTTTCAGGAAGAATATGGAATTGCATTTTGTGAGGATATAGGTATAGTAGCCGGATATGAATTTTCTCCGGTTCTATCTGCTGATATTGCATTGACGAATGGTGAAGGTCGTAAGTTTAAGAATATGGATAATCGTTACAAATACGGCGCAGGTGTAACCGTAAAGCCGACAGATGGTCTCATATTCAGATTGTACGGAGATATATACAATATACCTAAGTATTTAACTGACGGGAATGCCATTCAGAAAGACCAATATTCTCTCGCGACTTTCGCTGGTTACCAGAATCAATATTTTTCCATTGGGGCAGAGTATAACCGAATCTCTAATTATAAATTCGATTCTAAGCTTGACGCAAATGGATACTCTGTTTATACCACAATCAATATAACGCCAAAGATGCACATTTATGGCCGCTTTGACTATTTTGATACCGTCGGAGATCTGGGAGATGATAACGAGGGAAACACCATTATTTGTGGATTTGAATATTCACCCATCAAGCAGATAAGAATATCGCCGAACTATCAAAGCTGGAAATCCTCAAATGGCAAACGAGAGAATTTTCTGCTTTTAAGTGTCGAATGTAAAATTTGAAAAGTTATACTATTTGAACGTCATGAAAGTATTGATTCTTTGTACAAGAAATAGTTGCCGCAGCCAAATGGCACACGGTTTCTTACAATCATTTGATGAAAATATCAACGTATATTCGGGAGGAATAACTCCGGCAACACAAGTAAATACCAAAGCTGTGGAAATAATGAAGGAGGTCGGAATAAATATCAGTTCGCAAGTGCCAACACATGTAAACGCATACCTCCATCAGGAATGGGATTATGTGATAACCGTTTGCGGTGGAGTGTATGAATCATGTCCGATGTTTACGGGAAATGTACGCCATCGTCTGCATATCGGCTTTGATGATCCGGCAACAACAGGTACGGATGAACAAATAGCCGACAAATTTCGTCGTGTAAGAGATGAAATCCGAGAGAAATTCGCAGAGTTTTACATTACAGAGATTCAGAAAAAGGAACTTTCGTAATGTACCTGCAGAGGAAATTGTTAATATAAGACATCCAAATATGAGTAAGAAAAAAGAAGGCATAGTTTTTTTGAGCGTTATCTGACACTTTGGGTAGTGTTGTGCATTATAGCAGGTATTGCAGTAGGACAATGGTTTCCCGCTCTTCCCAATGTATTAGGACACTGGGAATATGCCAATGTCTCCATTCCCATTGCCTTGTTGATTTGGTTGATGATTTACCCAATGATGTTGAAAGTGGATTTTCAGAGTGTAAAGAATGTAGGTAAACGACCTAAAGGCATCCTCGTGACATGCATCACGAATTGGTTAATAAAACCTTTCATGATATTCGCTATTGCTTGGGTATTCTTTTTCGTCTTTTTCAAGAACTGAATGTTGATAATAATGATTAGAAGGGAAATGTATATCTATTCGTTCATCATCAATTTTTGTAAGCAATTACTCAAATATGATAATTTTGCTACAACATAAAATTCTTTTGGGATATGTTGGTTTAATAGCGACCATAGGTAGCATGGTCGCAGTCCTATTTTATGAGCACAATAGAGTACAGGAAATCGAGAATGAAACATTGGCGGTCGAGCAGGTGCAATACAATGTGAATATCGTCCATCGTCATATCACTATTCTTGCTACACATGGAGAAACGGCTATCGCTTGGGATGATGAAGACTATGCTAATTACCGTTCACGCCGCTTGCGTATCGATTTCCTGCTACAAATAATGCAGGATGGAGCCAAAGAGTTTTTCAAACAGGATCAAATAGATACCCTACGTTATCTGCTTGCGAGCAAGGAGGAACACCTGCATCGGATTATGTTGCTGTTCCATAGGCAGGACGAGGCCGACAGCCTGCTTGTCAACCATTTGCCCAAAGTCGCCAGAGAAGCTACCCAGACGCGGACGGTCGTACAAAAGAAAACAGGCATAGCAAAATTGTTCGGCGGGAAAAAGACGGTGGAATTGCCACCTTCCCCCGATAAACTCCATGCGCTGAACCGGCAATTACTCGCCCTGCAAATGGAACGGATAGGCAATATGGACAACTATATCGACAGCCTGCGCACCCGCAACAGGGAACTGAACCGGAAACTGTTCGCCCTGCTCGGAAGCATCAACGACCACATGCAAGCCGCCTTCCAATATAGGGAACAGAATATCGCGCAGTTGCACAGACGCTCCACCCACATCATCACGAGACTTATTTTCTCTGCCATCATCCTGCTGGTTATCTCCTTTATGATTATTCAACGGCATTTGAGGCGAGATACGAAACTTAGGCAACAAATGGAGGAAATCATAAATAAAAACCGCGACCTGCTGGATATGCGCAAGAAAATCATCCTGACGATTTCCCACGACATACGCGCCCCGTTGAGCATCATCAACGGTAGTGCGGAGCTGGCTATGGACACGCGCGACCGCAAAAAGCGCAACGGCCACTTGAGCAATATCGGCATGTTGTGCAAACATATCCTCCATCTGCTGAACAACCTGCTGGACGTGTACCGGCTCAACGAGGCGAAAGAGACGCGCAACGACATACCGTTCCGGCTCTCGGACATGCTGGGACGCCTCGCCGCAGGCTTCTCCCATACCGTCAATGACAAAGGGCTTCTCTTTCATTGCGATTTCAGGAATACGGAGGTTACGGTCTGCGGCGATGCCGACCGTATCGCGCAGGTCGCCGACAACCTGCTCTCCAACGCCGTCAAATTCACAGAGACGGGACATATCCGTTTCTCTGCCCGCTACGGGGACGGCACGCTGCTGCTGGAGATCGAAGATACGGGTATCGGCATGAGCGAGGAAACTGCCGCCCGCATTTTCAACCCTTTCGAGCGTTCAGCCACCGGCACGAACGCCGACGGCTTCGGCTTGGGTCTATCCATCACGAAAGGGCTTGTCGCCCTGCTCGACGGGAAGATCGACGTCACCAGCGAGGTCGGCAAGGGCAGCACGTTCCGCGTGTCGTTTCCCCTGCCGCTCACGAACGAGGCCGTGGAGAACGCCCCACAGCCGCGAGGCATGACACTGCGCCTGCCGCAGCGCGTGGCCGCCATCGACGACGACCCGTTGCAGCTCGAAATCGTCAAGGAAATGCTCGAACGCAACGGCGTTTCATGCATGACGTGCCATAATGTGCGTGAACTCGTCGGGGATATGCGCAAAACGGATTACGACCTGCTGCTGTCGGATATACAGATGGCTGGAACGAACGGTTTCGACCTGCTGGAACTGCTGCGTAACTCCAATATCGGCAATTCCCGCACGATTCCGGTCGTCGCCATGACCGCGCGGGGCGACAAGGAGAGGGAGGCTTTCGCCTCTGCCGGGTTCGCGGCCTGCATCTACAAGCCGTTCTCCATGAGCGAGCTGCTCGGCATAATCTCCTCCGTGACGGCAGACAAGGAGCCTGCTCCCGCACGTGCCGACTTCGCCTCTCTCACGGCAGAGGTGAGGGATAAAAAGAAACTGCTCCGGACGTTTATCGGGCAATCCCGTAAGGACATCGGACAGCTCCGCGAGGCGGGCAACGACCGTGAACGGTTGCGTGAGGTCGTGCACCGTATGTTGCCGATGTGGGAGCTGCTGCAAACGGACGAACTGCTGCACTCCTACCGGGACGTGCTGCATGACGACAAGACCGACGACGGAGCGGTCGGAGAATACACGCAACGGGTCATAGACCATGCCGCCCTGCTGATCGCGGAAGCGGAAAAAGAAATGAAGCATGAAACAGAAGATATTGATAGTAGAAGATAACGTCAGCCTGTCGCAGATGCAGAAAGACTGGCTGCTGCAAGCCGGATACGAGGTAACGACGGCCATCGACGAACCTGCGGCACGGCGTCTGCTCCGCAGGACGGCTTTCGATCTGATCCTCTCGGATGTGCGGTTGCCGGAAGGGGATGGCATTTCCCTGCTGGAATGGGTGCGCGGGGAGAAAATGACGACCCCGTACATCATTATGACAGGGTACGCGACGGTGTCCGATGCGGTACGCGCCATCCGGTCGGACGCGAAAGACTACCTGCCCAAGCCCGTGTATAAAGAGCGGCTGTTGGAAATGACCGACGAAATACTTCGTCCGCTTTCGACCGTGCAACGGGAGGAAAAGGTGCTGTTCCACCGCCGCAGCGTACAAGCCCGCCATGTGGAACGGCTCGCCGCGCTGGTCGCACTGTCTGATATGTCGGTCTTGATTCTCGGCGCGAACGGAACGGGCAAGGAATCCGTCGCCCGGAGCATCCATCGGTCGAGCGAGCGGCAGGGTATGCCGTTCATGGCCGTAAACTGCGGCGTGTTGCCCAAAGAACTCGCCCCGTCCCTCTTTTTCGGCCATGTCAAGGGAGCGTTCACGGGAGCCGATGCGGACAAGGAGGGGTATTTCGCTATGGCCGAGGGCGGAACGCTGTTTCTGGACGAAATCGGCACGATGCCTTATGAAATCCAAGCCATGCTGCTGCGGGTCTTGCAGGAAAACTCCTACCTGCCTGTCGGCGGTAAGCGCGAGCGGAAAGCGGACGTGCGTATCGTTTCGGCCACGAACGAGGATATGCAGAAAGCCATTCGGGAAGGTCGTTTCCGGGAGGACTTGTACCACCGGCTGAACGAGTTTGAAATCCGGCTGCCGCTTCTTTCGGAGTGTCCCGACGACATTCCACCGCTCGCGGAGTTCTTTCGAGAGCGGTACTCGAAAGAGCTTCGGCGCGAAACGCACCCTTTCACGGAGGATGCCGTCGAACGGCTGCTCGCTTACGCATGGCCGGGCAACGTGCGTGAGTTGCAGAACAAGGTCAAACGTGCGGTGCTGCTGGCCGAGAACGGCATTGTCCGTGTGGAGGACATGGGATTGGAGGCAGCCGATCCGATAAGCGATGCGGGGCATTCGCTGGCCATCAAGGACGAGGCGACCGAAAAATGGCGTATCGCCGAAGCCCTGAAACGGTGCGGAGGCAATCGGACGGAGGCGGCGAAACTGCTGCGTATCGACCGCGCCACCCTCTACCGTAAAATGATAAAATACGGACTGAACGGATAATAAAGAGAGGATAACTCTTATATATCGTTGAAAAAGCGTATATTTGGGCTGAAAATAGAAAAATAATAGCGGCGGGGCGGACAGCCCGCTGCCGTATATATACATAAGTTCGCAAGACGTTTCCGACGTAAATCTGGAAAATTAACTGAAAGGGACTATTGCGTGAGGCTTATGCTATGCTTTTGCGTAGCGTGCGCTCACGTACTCCTTTCAGGGCATTCCAGAGCCTACGTCGGAGGTAGTGTAGATGCACGCTACTTTTTATTTAGGCAAAAGGATATGGCAAAGGTACGGATGCTTGTCGCGGTAACATTGGACGGTTGTTTACCTCCGCCGGAGGATGTACGGCTGGAGTGGTTGAAAACAGACCGCAGGGGCTTTCGCCGCTGGTACGGATCGTGCGACCGTCGTTTGTCGGACGATGAACCTTTCGTCGATTTCCTCTGCGCGAAAGACCGCCCCGACAACCATGCGACCTATCTGGCCGAGATCTGCGATGCCGGACACCTGCGCCTGCTGCGCGGCCTTTTCCTCTATCATGCAGTCGATGAAATCGTCTTTTACCTGCTGCCCGTAACCTTGCGCGGCGGTATCTCCATCGTCGGTGAATTTTCCACTGCGAAGTGGAAAACCGTACAGATAAAGCGTTACGGGAACGGCATCTGCCGGATCGTTTACCGCAAGCTGTTGCAATAGACTATTGCAAGATGCGAAAGAACGTTGCAACCTGCAACACGAAAAATCAGCCCTTGGCATAAGGACAAAAAATATATCGTTGAACATCAGGAAGATATTTACAAATTTGTTCCTGACGTGCTTTTCAGGTTCGGGGTTTGTCCCTTGTTTCCATGAGACCCGTTGCGCAACAGGGCAGGAAACAATGAAGTATGAACCTAACAACCCCGAACGATATGGACTACCATACATTGACCGAAAGCGATTTCTTCCGTTTCGTCAGCCAGAATACAGAGGCCGCCGATATTCGTGCGGCCTACGATGAGTTTTCACAAACGATATTCCGTTCCTACGTGGAGGCGGGCGATCCCTACAGGCTGCTTTTCGCGTTGATTTATGCGGAGGTGGAGCTGCAAAGCCTCCATGACACCCTTCCCGACCGGAAAGACGGTACAGCCGCCTATCTGAATAAAGCCCTCGCGCTCGTCCGGCGTATGCTGGAAAACCTGCAAACCCAAGTGCCGCCACTATCCTCCGTCCCTTCCGATAATTCTCCCTCGCCTTTCCGCTGGACGGGCAGCCTCGTCGAGCTGATCGAGGTCATCTATGCCCTCGACGAGATGGGCTGTATCAACGACGGGCAGAACGACATCAAGGAGCTGACGGCGTTTTTCGGCTCGCGGCTCGGTTTGGAAATCAAAGACAGCCATTGCTATAATGCCTATACGGACATGAAACGCCGCAAGAGCGAGAGCCGTACCTATTTCCTCGACAAGATGCGCGAGCGTCTGAACCTGCGGATGCAGCGCGACGACGCCAAAGAGAGGGCAAGACGGTAAATAAACGGGAGGGCTGTTGCATGTCCTTCCGTTTATTTTTATACCTTTGTACTATAAATTATTCGTTATCAATGGAAAAAGAAAATATAACATCTCTCTATAATCCCGATTTTATTCGGGAAATCAAACAGATCGTCACGCAAGCCCGCCAAAAGGCATATACCGCCATCAATTCGGCAATGGTCGAAGCGTATTGGCAGATGGGCAGGCGTATCGTGGAACAGGAGCAGCAAGGTAAAGACCGTGCCGACTACGGCTCGCAGTTGTTGAAATCGCTCTCGAAAGAGCTTACGGCAGAGTTCGGCAAAGGGTTTTCCGTCAATTCGTTGTATTATTTCAGACAATTCTATGTCGCCTTTCCTGAAAAACTCCCCACACTGTGGGGAATATTGACATGGTCGCATTATAAGCGTTTGTTAAGCGTTTCCAACCCCGAAGCGCGTGCATGGTATCTGAAGGAGGCCGCCGAACAGATGTGGAGCTACCGCACGCTCGACCGCAATATCGGTTCGCAGTATTACGAACGGTTGTTGCTCTCGCAGCACAAGGACAATGTAACCGCCGAAATGCGGACGCTGACCAAACCGTTCGAGCAAGACCGTATGGAGTTCATCAAGAACCCTACCGTCGCGGAGTTCATCGGTCTTACGCCCAACAGCGATTTTTCGGAAACGGAGCTGGAGGGAGCCATCATCGGCAACCTGCAAAAATTCCTGCTCGAATTGGGCAAGGGCTTCTCGTTCGTCGCACGCCAGAAACTGATCCGTACCGAGAAAAAGGATTATTTTATCGACCTCGTTTTCTATAATTATATCCTTAAATCGTTCGTGCTCGTGGATTTGAAGACGACGACCATCACGCACCAAGACGTGGGACAGATGGATATGTACGTCAGGATGTACGACGAGCGTGTACGCGGCGAGGGCGACAACCCGACCATCGGCATCGTCCTCTGTTCGGAAACGGACGAGGACATCGCCCGCTACTCCGTGCTGCACGACAACGACCGCCTGTTCGCCTCGAAATACATGCTCTATATGCCTACGGAGGAGGAACTGCGGGAGGAAATAGCACGTCAAAAAGAATTTTTCCGTCTGCAACACGCTAATACCCCCAAAGAGGAGATATAGCCATGCCCTATGACGACGGATATATTTTCGACGACGCTAACATAGACGACATGCCTGTCTTTTCGGAAAGCAGGCGGTTCGCCAACCTCGATAATTACGAAAAGATGCTGCTGCGGGATTATATCCGCTCGTGCATCCGGGAATATCGGGAGTGTTCCGGCAGTTTCCCGAAAGAGAACGAGTTGGTGGAAATCCGCAAACGGACAATGAGCGTATTGGAGGAAGATTGGCATATCACGTTGAAGAATGACAAGCAATGGCGGCAATTCTTTCAGGACAATGTGAAGGCGGCTATCGCCAAGCTGCAAAAAGAAACGGAGGGTAACGAATAACCGGCTACCCTCCGTTTTTCAATTCCGGCTATTTCTGCTGCAACAGGTGCGCCAACGCCGGGTCGTTCTGTATGCGCTGCAATTCGTCGGCGACAATCTGCTTCACGTCGGCCTTGATACGGTTGTAGTTCTCCTGTATCATCTCCTTCATGCGGTCGTTGCCGTCCTCGTCCGTGAAATCGGTAATGACGGGTATGGGCTTGTAGGCTTTCTCCTCCCGTTTTACTTTTTCAGCGTCCACGACAATCTCGCAGTGGAAAATCTTCTGCTCAATGCGCTCGTCGAACGTGTCGGCTACCGATCCTACGAACATTCCCTGCGTAAGCCCCGAAATCTTCGAGGGCGGGATGAGCGAATCCATCTGCGTGTTGATGGATGTGGACTTGTCGTTGCGGTTGATGGTTATGCTCTGCCGCTTCTGCAAGACCTTTCCGAAACGCTCGGAGAGCGTCTTCGCCGTTTCCCCGACGACCTGACCGGAGAAGATATTGCCGACGGTGTTCATCACGACTTTGGCCTCCTTGTCGCCATAGTCGCGTACCAACTGGGAGAAATCCTGAAATCCCAGAAGCACGGCCACCTTGTTGCTTCGCGCCGTCGCAATCAGGTTGTCCAAGCCCTTGAAATAGATGGTCGGCAGCTCGTCGATGATAATCGAGGATTTGAGTTTGCCTTTCTTATTGACGAGTTTCACGATGCGACTGTTGTAAAGGCCGAGAGCCGCGCCATAGATGTTTTGCCTGTCTGGATTATTGCCCACGCAGAGGATTTTCGGCTCCTGCGGGTTGTTGATGTCAAGCGTGAACTCGCTGTCGGACATGACCCAATAGAGCTGGGGCGAAATCATGCGCGAGAGCGGGATTTTCGCCGACGCGATCTGGCCTTGCAACTGCTCGGCAGCCCCTCCGAGCCAAGCGTCCATGAACGGCGAGAGGTAGTTTTCGAGTTCGGGATACGAGGAGAGTATCGGAAAAATATCCTCGTAACGGCGGTTCAGAAATTCGACGGCGTGCGGGAAGGTACAATACTTGCCGCCTTTGTAGATTTTGAGATACCAAATGATTGCCGCAAAGAGGATTATGGGCGATTCCACGAAGAAGTCGCCCTGCTTCTGCACCCACGTCTTATTGAGGTTGAGCATAATCGTGTAGGCACTCTCGTATGCGTCGGTAATGTCCTCCATGAAGTCGGGGTGAATGGGGTTGCAGCGGTGCGAGCGTCGCGGGTCGTCGAAATTGATCACGTAAAATTTCGGCTTCACCTCGTACCCGTCCAAATGGTTCATCAGGTGGTTGTAGGCGATGGTCGAGAGGTCTGCAAACTTGAAATCGTAGATATACATCGAGTAGCCCTTCTCGATCTGTTGCTTGATGTAGGAATTGACTACGGCGTAGGATTTTCCGCTGCCGGGCGTGCCTAATACGATGGATGCACGCTGCGGCAAAAGGATGTTGATCCAGCCGTTGTGCCACCTCTTCTTGTAGTAGAAACGGGTGGGCAGGTTCACGGAATATTCGTTTTCAATGAGCCGTGTTTCCTGC
>ERZ1027064.311-NODE-311-length-22709-cov-6.367882_pt1 | contig 22709 bp, 21 predicted proteins | sample MGYA00519422_ERZ1027064 | MGnify/ENA primary metagenome ERZ1027064 (study PRJEB26926, sample SAMN06164492) | human gut metagenome | biome: ENVO:00009003; feature: ENVO:2100002; material: ENVO:00002003 | host: Homo sapiens | place: USA | collected 2012 ... | reverse complement strand
GAGATGTAGAGAGGTCTCGTGGGCTCGGAGATGTGTATAAGAGACAGATATAAATACTCTGCCAAAGAACGGAACTCATGCCGGGCGCCTTCTTGTTCATGGAAAGTCAGATTGCCAACAGAAAACACGTCCGAGAGTTGTGCCATTGCCTGAACTTGTGTCCAAATTCTATCGTATGCGACATCATCCGTTCCGCTGCAAGCCCATATATAAAAATCATTCTTCGATGAAGTGGCGGAACGAACAATGTTGGCAAAATAATCTGCTGTCTCAGTCGGATAATCCATTCCTGCAAAACGTCCTAATGACCAGCTATCAGAACTTATCGGCATAAAGTATTTGAAACAATCCAACGTGTATTCCAATGCATACCAAGTTGTTACAGCCCCCATTGAAAAGCCCCCGATAGCCCGATGTTCTCTTGAGGCTTTTATTCCGACAATATCGGTACTTTCAGTGTATGTGTGATAACGACTCTCTACAATCGGAATCAAATCGTTTACCAGTTCTTGTGGCAGAGCCTTACAATAAGGGTCTGCATCAGGATAGTAATCAACGGGAGTTCCGTAAACATAGCTTGTCGAGACAACGATAGCCGGAGCCATATCACCATTAGCTATCATGTGATCCAACAATTTACGTAGCAACCTATCTTCATTTTCAAAGAAAGAAGCAGCTGTTTCCCCATGCCCATGTACGAAATAGAACACATTATAACATTGCTCAGATACTTCTTCGTAACCATACGGTAAATAGACATAGGCAGTGTTCTTGCGCATTTCCCCGTTTCCTTCCACATAATTTTGGGTGTCATAATCAATTTGCACAACACTTCCTTTTAATGCAAATTCCTGGTTATATTCAGGCGGGACGGGTGTTGTTTTGTTCAAGAGTTCTGTATAATCAGATGAAACTCCACCTTCAGGCTCTTGTTCCGGAAGAATTATAGAATGCTCCTTGTCATTATCTGTACAAGCAGCCATACATAAGCAAAGTAACAGGACTTTAATCATTATTCTAAATTGATACATTATACTTCGGTTTCAATGAAATTTGTGTCGTTAGTCCGGACTCCCTATGCCAAGGAATCCAGACTTCGACACACACAATGATAGATTTCTATTCTTTTGCCTTGTTGCGTTTACCTTTCTTCATTTCAGCAATCGCCTGTTCAGTCATTTGTTTGTAAATGGTTTGCTGTTCGGCGGTCAAGAGAAGAGAAATGTCTGCGGTTAATTTCTCCATGGCTTCCTTACGTTTCTCGCGGGGATATTTTTGCTTGTTGAAGTTTGCATACAATTCACGGATTTTTGTTTCCTGTTCATCGGTCAGATTCAATTTTTCATCCATCTGCTTGATACGCTGTTCTGTCCGCTCTTGTGCGGTCATCTGACGGTTGCTGTCTTGTGCACACACTTGAAGGACTGTAACAATGGCAATGGCCATAACTAAAAACATTCTTTTCATACTGAATTTTCTTTTACGGGTTGATTATTAAATTGATTATAGCTTTGATTTCATGGACTTTGAGACATCTGTCCTTACAATTCGGAACCCTACGTTGGCATAGCCTTGCGTACCGGCTCTTATATCATCCGATTTCTCGCTACGGCAATCGTCGCGTTTGGAGTCCCAACTTCCTCCTTTGACGATATACTGCCCGTCGGCATCGGTCGAGGTAGTCCATTCCCAGCAGTTTCCCCAGAAGTCAATGCCTCCGCACGCCCCTGTGGATTGTTTGTAAGCATCCACTGCCGTCAATCCAGATTCAATATGGTTGGCGTTCATAGCCACATCTTTAGGCATATGTCCGGCACCGAGAATCCATTCTTCTTCGCTTGGCAAACGGTAGATGTGCTTCCGATCCTGTTTCGTAAGCCAATCGCAATAAGCCTTGGCTTCGGCAATGGTGATATTTACCACCGGATAGTTCTCTTTACCTGCATCATAAACAAACCGGGGATTAAATGCGGCATATTCGGCATTGGTTACCGGTGCGTAGCCGATATAGGCATTGGGAGCCGATGCACCACGCAGAACCATCCATGCATCCTTCGGGTTCTCGTCCCTGCGAGGGTCTATAAAGCGCAGGAATTGCTGTTGTATGCGGGTATCTCTATTCTGCACCATCTCGTCCACAATACCTTGCATGTGTTCCACTATGCTGTAAGTCCGGGCTTCACGTTCCAGTTCACGAAGTTTATTCTTCTTTCTTGCCACAACTTTGTCATACCGCACATACATCTGATCCAGAAGTGCTTGCCTGTTGGCTTCCGTCGGATTTTTCCGGTATTGGACGAACAGGTTATGCGTTTTGGAATCCATTTTGGGACGTCCCTCTTCCACGAGCGGGGCACCGGGCTTGTCGAACTCCAGTTCACTTTCCACCAAATCATCGGGACTGATAAATTCTCCCAACTCCACTTTCTGATGTACGCCGAAATAATGTGCCACAAGTCCGTCCCGGTAAATGGAGAGCCTGTATCCTCCGTAAAGGTCGCAAGGCAAGGTGGAAATGTAGTAGTCTTTTCCGGGTATAAATCCGGACTTATTGCCCGCACTATATGTAATGATAGTACTTGTATGTGCCATATCACCGATTGCAGTTTTTCCCTGAACATCCTTACAAATGGTTGCCGCACCCGCCAATGGAAGTCCATCCACACTTTCCAGTTCTACCTTTGTCACGCCTGTAAGCCGGAAATTGAATTTAATACCGCATCGGTTGGCGGAATCTCCCTCGTATCCATCCGCTTTATCCGCCTGATGGGTTGAAACCACGATTTTATCTTCTTTGTCGCTGTCTTGTGCGGACACAGCGGTGGCCGTCACAATGGCAACAGCCATTGCTAAAAACAAATTTTTCATATTCGTATATTATTTGGAGAATTAAATAGAATCAGTTCTTACGACTCTGAAACCGACATTGGCATATCCTTGTGTACCAATTCTTACGTCATCGGATTTCTCGCTACGGCAATCGTCACGTTCTGAATCCCAACTGCCGCCTTTAATGATATACTGCCCGTTTGCATCCGTGGATGAAGTCCATTCCCAACAGTTGCCCCAAAAGTCGATACCTCCACAAGCACCTGTTGTCTGGCTGTAAGCATCTACTGCTGTCAGTCCTGTTTCCACACGGCCGGCGTTCATTACAACGTCCTTCGGCATATGCCCTGCACCGAGAATCCATTCCTCGTCGGTAGGCAGACGGTAGCTATGCGAATTATCCTGTGCCGTAAGCCAATTGCAATAAGCCGTGGCATCAGCAATCGTGATATTCACTACCGGATAGTTGTCCTGTCCGGCTTCATAGGTAAAATCAGGTTTGTAGGCTGCATATTCCGCGTTGGTTACAGGGGCATAACCGATGTAGGCATTGGGGGCAGACGCACCGCGTAGCACCATCCACGCATCGTTGGGGTCGTCGTCATTCCGGGGGTCTATAAGACGCAGGAACTGCTGTTCGAGACGGATGTCGCGGTTCTCTACCATCTCATCCACAATCTCCTGCATTTCTTCCACCACATCCAAAGTCAAGGCTTCCCTCTCCAGTTCGCGGAGCTTGGCTTTCTTGCGGGCTACTACCTTGTCGTAACGGATACCCATCTGGTCCAATAACGCCAACTTGTTTTCCTCCGTAGGGTTTTGCTGGTATTGACGGAGAAGTGCCGTTGTCGTGGCATCCAGTTCCGGTCGTTCTTCTTCCACGAGCGGTGCATCCGGATCGTCAAATTCCAGTTCATTCTCCTTCAAATCGACGGGGCTTATGAACGAGCCAGATTCGACGGTCTGGTGTACGCCAAAATAATGTGCCACGAGTCCTGCCCGATAGATTGACAAGCGGTAACCTCCATAGAGGTCGGAGGGTAAGGTAAAAATGTAGTAGTCTTTTCCGGCAGTCAGGCCGTTTTCATCCGGGGCATTGAATACCAGAATGGAGTTGGCATTTTCCACTTCACCGACAAGTATTTCCGCTGTTTCTCCCCATTGGATACCGACAGTTCCGGCCAAGGCATAACCATCTACACTTTCCAACTCTATTTTTGTGATTCCGGACAACTGAAAATTCAGTTTCAAGCCACAGGATATGCTGTGCAAATCCTGTGAACTTGAGAAATTCAATGCAGTAACCCCATTTTCATCATATCCATCACTTCCTGCCACCTGTTCGGCAAGAACGGTCATGGTTGGATTTTCACTGCCGGACACTTCTTCCTGTCGGTCTATAATATCTTCACTGTCACATGAAGACAGGGCTGCTGTCATCAGAAACGACAGGCAAAATATGCCAAATACTTTCATTTTCATAATCTTGTCTTATTTATGGTTTCCTTTGTTTTTGGAACGGTTGAACAGCCTGTTCATCATTCCTCTTTCCAGTTCATATACCCTTTCTATTTGGCTGGGTGTTAAAAATTTGCAGTATTTTAAATAATACTTCTTCCTCAAGTCAAGTATCTTCTGGCTATGAGCGAACCTTTCATTCATTGCCCGTTCTGCCTCTTTATCCGAAAGACGAGAGGTATCTCTTTTAGGACGGGGGCCAAGTGCCCAGATTTCTTTTTGGAATTGGCAGAAAGTTTCCACAAACCGCGTGGCAGTCGAATCATCCATAGCCATCTCTTTGGCTATGAAACGGGCTTGGGTTTCGGCCAACTCTTCCCGTGTCATGCGCTGCCGTTCATTCTTTTGGGCATAGGCACTTGTGCCGACAGTTACCATTGCGATTGCAAGTGCAAGAACTTTAATGATATTCTTCATGTCTTTTTATTTTTTACTCGTTCAAAATTTCATAAACAGGTCATCCTGATAAGTTGCAAACAGGTAATCCTGATCGCTGCTGCTCAGATTGGCAAAAGCCTTTTCAACATCTTCAAAATCACTTCTTGAATTATCAGGCAATGAATTGAAGACAACAAACAATGCAATACTTGCCGCCACAAGCCCTCCTGTCAAAGAATACCAAAGGCGGAAATGACGTTTGGATTTGGAAGGCAACATCTCCTGTCTTACAGTTTCCCATACGTTGTTTTCCATATCGTCCAGAAAACCGTCCGGTGCGGTATAGGGAAGACGCTTGCCTATGCGGTCGAAATCAAAATCTCTTTTCATATATCTAATTATTAGCATTCATATATTTGACAATCTTATCTTTGGCAATATGGTAGTTGGATTTTGCTCCATCTACTGTTGAACCGATAATTCCGGCAATCTCGTCATATCCCAATTCATTATAATATCGCAGGTTAAAAGCCAGCTGTTGCTTGGCAGGCAAGGACAAAATGGCTTTTTGCAGCTTGACGGTTTCCAGATCACTGTAATCGACATATTCATCAGCCATCAGGTTGCTTAGTTCGCTGAATGAGTCATCCAATGATACCAGTTCTTCTTTTTTATATTTCCCAAGCAGACGTAAGGCTTCGTTGGTCGCAATCCGGTATACCCAAGAGCGAAAGGTACATTCACCTTTGAAGTCGGATAAAGACCGGAATACCCTGACGAACGTTTCCTGCGTTGCATCCTGTGCATCTTCATGAGCTACCACCAGTCTTCGGATATGCCAGTAAACCGCCTCCTTGTATTTTGCCATCAGATAACGGAAACCTCTCTCCGGATCTTTGACTGTTAGCTCCAACAGTTCCTTATCATCCTTTACGTTCATAATTTATCGGGTCTTCTATTGCCATATAAGTAGCAGGCACATTAAACGAATCCGTACCTGTAGGCCGTTGGTAAAGAAGCATACAATGTCTGTGAGGGTGATGTCGGTGGTGACGGGCCTTGCGCACGGTTACACAAGATTGTAGCAAACACATAGCGGCCACTCCCAATATCAGTAGTTTCCAATTCTTTTTCATATCCTATTGCCTTTTGATGTACACTTTCTTTTTTCCTCTGATTACAAGTCGTATGGGCTTTTTCTTATCCATGACAAAAGCGTCAAGTTCAGCTTCTGCCGATACCATACTAAGATGCGTCATTTTTGCATATTGCCGGATAGTAAGGTATTCATGCGTTTCCAGATAAGCTATAGCCATCGCTAATCGTTCCTTTTGGTTAAAACGGTTACTGACATGGGATATCACATCAGGTTGAACTACAACAGTGACAACCCGGTTGGGACGATAATGCCGATGCCAATGTTGTGCATTTGCAGCTCCGCAAACCAATATCATCGCTATTAGCAGTATCCCTGTTTTCCATTTTCTCGTTGTACACATAGCATTTATATTATTTCGTTATACATTCATGTTTCCCAAATCTTTTTATGAATTCATTCGAATGGGCGTTCTATATAAAAGACCTTGCAAAGAAATGAAAGTAAAATTGAGCGTGCAATTTTTCTCGTTTTTTCCGGATAAAACCTGAATTATTCTATTAAAGAATGAGTAAATTAATGTAAAATGATAGTTTATTGATTATAATGTTCACTCATAAAATGGGCATATTTATATCATAATCGGATTAACTTTCATCGTATTCATATTGATAAACAATCCGTTATACTCTATCATTCCGTTGCGGAACATCTTCCAGAGAATATTGCACCCGAGTTGTGCCAGTGTGGAATTGATGAACAACTAATAGGATTTGCCATCTGAACAAGGACGATATATAAACAGAGAACAATAAGGCTTATAGGTTTTTTTGTTAAAAATGCAAGAATGGAAATAGCGTATAAAAATAAATTCTTTATCTTTGTAGAATAATAAAGCGTTCTTCAGACTTAATGCAAAATATAGCGGATAGATGTAGTCCGCTCGTTTCTAAATCGTTACCTAATCAAGGTAACGAATATTCTAAATATCTGTGTTCCAATAAGAAAAGAGAGTTTAAATGTCTTGCCACATAGGTTGTTAATGGCGTATGCAGTCCTATTTCCTCACTCAATTCGTGCAGGCGTTTATTGACGTGCTTCAACGTTTTCTTAACACGTTCCAAGATTTGTTTCTCGGTCGTGTGTACGTTACGGTCGAGGATTGGAAAGATATAGTCCTCCTCCATTTGGTCGGTGTGGTACTTGTCGATGATTTCCTGTGCCTGTTCCATAAGACAGCAGTTCATCATCTTACCCGTCTTGCGTCTTGCATAGTAGATGCGTCCATTGTCGATGTTTCCATAAGTCAGCAGGGCAATGTCTTTGAAATTGATTCCAGCCATGAAATAAGAGAACAGAAAGATGTCTTTGGCAAGTTGGGTGTAAAAGTCCCTGTCCGATAAATCCAACTCAATCAGTTTGTGGATGTCCTCTTTCGTGATGGCCCGCTTGCGGGTATTCGTCCATAGGCTACCCACTTTGAATTGCTGGAAAGGATTCGATTTAGGCACGAATACACCCTCTGAAACTGCCTTATTATAGACTGCTTTCAGTACGCTGAACTTGGTCGCAAGGCTGTTGTTTACGTTGCCACGCTGACGCAGGAAGATTTCAAATTCCCTTAAATAAGTCAAATCCAATTCCTCAAAGCGCATATTGACCGAGCGGAATTGCGACATAAGGGCAAGTGTTACCTTGTGTTTGCTGGCGGAACCGTACTTTTCAACTTTTTCCAAGCGTTCGATAACCTGTTTGAAAAAGTCCCCTACGGTGCAGTTGATTCGTTTGCCGTTCTGTTCAAAAAGATTATCGAACGTAACGGGGATTTCCAGCACCTCCAACTTTTTGATTTTCTTTTCGTATTCACGGATTTTGGAGGTGATTTGAAACTGTATTTCTGCTCCATCGGGGCAGTCGGTGGTAGGTTGTTGTTTCTCAAAATCCCAATGCTCCAGCGCAACGGATATGCCCAATCCTACGAACTTACGGCGGCGGTCATGGGTAAAAACAAGAGCAAGAGGGGCTAAATGGTTTCTGTTGATAGCGTCTTTGCGACATACAACGTTGATTGTCATAATCTTTACGGATTACGCAAGCAACAAAATACGATTCGTGTGTTACACGATTTTCTGTGTCACACTCTGTATCACAAATGACGATTTCAGGGTATTTTGTGTTACAGAAAGGGCCTCTGTAACATCAGTCAGCAGGAACAAAAAAGCCGATAATCGTTTGATTATCAGCCTTTTGCTTGGAGCGGAAAACGAGACTCGAACTCGCGACCCCAACCTTGGCAAGGTTGTGCTCTACCAACTGAGCTATTTCCGCAAATGCGGGAGCAAAGGTAACGAAAAAATTCGATAAACCAAATTTCTGCCTCTCTTTGTCAAGGCTGCAGTATGATTCAGGCAGACTTGTTTTTGCACGCGGCTTATACTATCTTTGTGCCGATGAAGACTCCCGTAGATATATGGGCGGAATTGGATGCACGCCTCTCTTCGTTCGGACAGGATGCTGCGAGCCGCGAGGTGATCGTCCGGGCCTGCCAGAAGAACGATTGGTTCGAGCCGGAAGAGATTGTCGATGCCGTGCGGTCGATCCGCGAGGAGTTCCTATCGCGCGATAAGATCGAGCATTGGCTGGCGTGCTACGAGCGCCCCGCTACCCTGCCGTCCCGCACCGTTCTGGTCGTCATGGCCGGCAATATTCCGCTGGTCGGTTTTTTCGATTTGTTGTGTGTCGTTACGGCCGGACATCGTTGCCTGGTGAAAATGTCGAGCAAAGATGCGGTGTTGATGAGTTTCGTCATCGACCAACTGAAAAAGATTGAGCCGGATATCCCGGTGGCCGTGTATGACGGGACCACACCTTTCGATGCCGTGATCGCCACCGGCAGCGATAATGCCAACCGGTATTTTCGCAGCCTGTATGCCGGGGTCAAAACTCTTTTGCGCGGTAATCGTCATTCGGTCGCGGTCTTGAACGGGCGGGAAACGTCCGGACAACTGGAGGCTTTGTCCGACGATATCTTCTCCTATTCGGGCCTGGGGTGTCGGAACGTTTCTCTGATTTTTGTGCCCCGAGGTATTTCCCTTTGTTTCGCTTCTCGACGGATGAATCCCAAATACCTGAACAATTACCGTCAGCGCAAGGCCCTGCGTGAAATGTGCGGCGATCCGTTTTTTGATTTGGGATTCGCGTTGTTGATCCGCCAGTCGGAATTTCCGCAGGCTTTGAGCGAGGTGTCCGTGGTCGAATACGACGATCTCTCCCAGGTCGCAGTTTGGCTTCGGGAACACGATGCGGAGTTACAATGCGTGGTTTCCGACTGTATCGACCACAGCCGTCGGGTTCCTTTGGGCCGATCGCAGCAGCCTACACTTTCAGACTATCCGGATGCGGTCGATGTGATGGAGTTTTTGTACGACCTGTGACCTGCCGTGACGGGAAGCGTTTTCCTTTTTTCAGAAAGTTCGGTTTTTGCGGAACCGATTAAAAGATAAAAACATCTTGCGTACCGAGTTGCCGCAGGTGCGTTTTTTTTCGTATCATCCACTTGCCGAGGAACTGATGAAGTAGTTGTCTGTATTTTTAAGACACAAATAATCTGTAAATTTGTCTGCGGCAACAATCCCTAAATTCAGGCGGTGAACACTTCTTTTTCAGGAAAAATCGGTATCTTTGTCCCGTCCGTTTCGGCGGACAGACATATATTTGCTTGAACATGAGAAGTGTTTGAGTTTGTTCTCGTTGATGAATCTGGTAAATTTTTCGAGCAGAGAACAAGCTGAAGCCCTTGCTCTGTGCATTCGTGTACAGTGTGGGATTGTTGCTTGTTTTTATGCTCACGGTTTACCAGAACCTATCAACTAAAAACAAAGTCACGATACCCACACTTCTTTTTTAGTGCTTGTCTTCTTCGGGGTATCGGGAAGAATCAATATTGTATTATGAGAAAGTTTTTGTTTTTCGTCATGGCTGCGGTGTTGTTCTGCGGTTGTGACAAGGAAGAGGGCGGTGATAATCTCCCGTGCCCCGTAACTGAAGTGAGCGTACCCGCATCGAGCGAGGAAAATCCTGTGTCACCCGGCTCGTCTGTAACGATTCAGGGACAGGGATTTACCGCAAACAGTGAAATCTGGCTGCGGGCCATAACCCGTGCCGCCGATGTACAGGCGGAAGTAACCGACGTAACGGCTACGACCGTGACCTTCACGGCTCCTGAAGTGTCGGGCGAGCAGAACATCTTGTTGAAGCAAGACGGCGGCGAATGGATACTGGGTGTTCTTCACTTTCCCGAAGTGACGGAAATCCTGCCGAAGAAGATTGTTAAAATAATCTGCATGGTTGATGGCGATAACGAATCGACGCAAACAATGGAATACACATACGATGAAACCGACAGGCTAAAACAGATCGATAAAACGGAAGAATACGACGGTTATAACTTTTCCTCAACAACCTCGATAGAGTATACAGAAAACAGCGTTACTGCACGATACAATGATCAATACGGGAAAGATGATCAACAGATATTCTATCTGGAAAACGGACGTGCGACAAACAGCAGTTATAGCGAATCGGACTATAAATGCGAAACCAAATATTCTTACGGAGACAACGGTTATTTAACAGCCGCCGGGATGACGGAAATACAAAACGGCGAAAGCGAGACATATCGCGCCGCTTTGACCATAAAAGACGGTTGTATAGAGAAATACTCCGATGAGGACGGTTATTCGATCAGCTTTACCCCGAATACCGCCGTACCGAACAACCTCAATTTAGACCTGTTGGGATTCGACGAATTGCTGGACGACATAGACGAAAGCGTCGCCGAAGCCTATTGGTTGGGTGTCGGAGGAACACGCTCGAAATATCTGCCGGAACAACTTATCGTTAATGACTACGGATATCAATTTACTATAAAATATGAATATCAATTCGATGGCGAATACCTATCCGAAATACGCATAATTTCCGATGAGTTCGACAGTACTACACTGAAATTGTATTACGAAGAATAGTGAAATCTATTCAAACATATAAATGCCCTTATGTCATTGACATAAGGGCATTTTGTGTAAATTCGTATATAAGTGCCTTAACAAGTATATTGGAAATTTTTTATGAAGAGTAAATTTTGATGTAAAAAAAGCCGTCGCTCGAATAGCGACGGCTTTTTTGATTGTAATAATTCAAAGGAAATAGTACACTATCCGTATATCTCGTTCAGCAGACCTGCCAGGCGGTGTCCTCCACGCAGCAACTGCCGCTCGATTACCGGGGCATACGTAGCGATATAGTCGTAGGAAAGATCGCTGCCTTCGGGTGTTGCAACGTATATCTCCCGACAGATCGCATTGCTCTGCTCGAACCAGTCGAGCGGTGTGCCGGATTGAATCCGGGCCACCTCTTCTTCTGTCAGGCGGTCGAGTTGGTTCTGCCACTCCGTATAGCTCCACTTGTGGGCCGCTTCGGGCAGGGAGCTGTCCCAAACTGCATGGAGATTGCTCTCCCGGCCGAAGAACCGTACGGGAACGGAGTTGCCGCCCCGATCGCTCAAATGTCCCGTGTGCATCGGCTGGTGCAGGTCGCCGACCAGGTGGATCAGCATTTTCAAATAGAGCTGCTCTTGTGCGGGATCAAGTTGTCCGCCCTTGAGTTCCGCCACGATCCGGTCGATGGCCTCGACGATGTCCCCGTCCGGATTCTTCGTCATGGTCTCGTAAGTGAAACCTTCATCGACATTGGCATAATGCCAGGTCGCGGTATAGGCATACTCCGGCGTGTGGCTCGCCGAGTCGAGCCAGTTGGCCCAATATACCATCGAGGCTCCGCCGAGGATCTTGTCGATTTTCTCTGCGGCCTCGGGCGTGAGGTTGCATTCGGCGATGTAGGCGACCACGTCGTGCCCTTTTGGTCCCCAAGCCAGTGCCCTGGTCGTTCCCAGCAGGCATAAGAGCGGGATGAATAGCGTCCGAAGCATAGTTTTATAGGATTTAATGGTTCATCGTGGCGAGAAACTCCTCGTTGTTGTCCGTGAGGTTCATCTGTTTTTGCAGGAACTCCATCGCTTCCACCGGGGTCATGTCCGAGAGATACTTGCGCAGAATCCACGTGCGGTTCATCACTTCGCGCGACAGCAGCAGGTCTTCGCGGCGGGTTCCCGACGCGATTACATCGACGGCCGGATAGATGCGCTTGTTGGCCAGCTTGCGGTCGAGCTGAAGCTCCATGTTACCCGTGCCTTTGAACTCTTCGAAGATCACCTCGTCCATCTTCGAACCGGTGTCGATCAGGGCTGTGGCGATGATTGTCAGCGAGCCTTTCTCTTCCGTGTTGCGGGCCGCGCCGAAGAAACGCTTCGGTTTGTGCAGCGCGTTGGCATCCACACCGCCCGAGAGTACCTTGCCCGAAGCGGGCTGCACCGAGTTGTAGGCGCGTGCCAGGCGGGTGATCGAATCGAGGAAGATCACTACGTCGTGTCCGCATTCGACCATGCGCTTGGCTTTCTCGAGCACCATTTCGGCGACTTTGACGTGACGCGAAGCCTGTTCGTCGAAGGTCGAAGCCACGACTTCGGCCTTGACGTTGCGTGCCATTTCGGTTACCTCCTCCGGACGCTCGTCGATCAGCAGTACGATCATATAGACTTCCGGATGGTTGTCGGCGATGGCGTTGGCGATCGACTGCATGAGCACCGTTTTACCGGTCTTGGGCTGGGCGACGATCAGCGCACGCTGCCCCTTGCCGATCGGCGAGAAGAGATCCACGATGCGGCACGAGAGGTTGTTGTGGCCGTTGCCCGTGAGACAGAATTTTTCGCTCGGGAAAAGCGGGGTCATGAATTCGAACTGTACGCGGTCGCGGATGTACTCCGGTTTCAGTCCGTTGATGTCCGTCACGCGCACCAGCGGGAAATACTTCTCGCCCTCTTTGGGCGGGCGGATCGTGCCGGTCACCGTGTCGCCCGCCTTCAGTCCGAAGAGCTTGATCTGCGAAGGAGAAACGTAGATGTCGTCCGGGGAGTTCAGGTAGTTGTAGTCTGCCGAGCGCAGGAACCCGTAGCCGTCCGGCATTACCTCCAGAACGCCTTCACCGGCGATTTCTCCTGCAAAATCGTCTTTGGTTATGATCTCCTCCGCCGGACGCGTTGCGGGAAGTGGCTGTTGTTCTTCGTGTATTTCCTGAGCGGGTTCTTCTTCCCGGGGGATTTTTTTCAGCTCTGTTTTGGGTGCATCGGTGGCTGCGATCGAAGGTGCCACTTGTTCCTTGCGAGGGGGCCGACCGCGACGTTTACCCTCTTCTTTCGTCGTCCCGACAGTCATCGGCGTTGGCGTGGACTGTATTGTCTGCCGCTCTTGTATTTCAGCGGAGTTCTGAGCGGATTCCGTCTTGGCAATACGCGGCCGACGGGTTTTCTTGGGAGCTTCGGCGGGGCTTTGTTGCGTTTCGGTATCCGCAACGCCTCCGTCCTGCGTGAAATTCAGAATTTTTTCGATAAGATCCTTTTTTTTCATCATAAGGTGAGGGATTCCCAGTGCCTTACCTATTTCACGCAATTCAGCCAGACTCTTGCCTTCGAGTGCTTTAAGGTCTTGCATATTTGTCCGAATAAAATGTTGGATATATTAAGTGGGTGATGAAACCGATCGGATGATCGGTTGTCGGATTGTGTGGCAAAGATAGCTAAATATTTTTAATTGCAAATTTCTTGCTTCTAAATAAATATGGCAAGGGCTAAATTCTATTTCCCGGTAGATATAGGTTGGTAGTATATCGCTTTTCCTTATTAAAAGTTAAAACAAGGTTGTTGTTGTCCGAGAAAATTTATCGTATGGTCGGCGATCGTTCGAAAGTCGAAACCCGGTCGAAAACGTATCGCTCTCTGTATGACGTCAGATTGTGGTCTGTGAAAATAAAATCGACCGCTAATCGCAAGATTAGCGGTCGGTCCGTACTCGGAGCGGGAATCGAACCCGCACGGCCATTGCTGGCCACAGGATTTTAAGTCCGGCGTGTCTACCTATTCCACCATCCGAGCAGCCGTCTTCGGAAAAAGACGGGACAAAAGTAACAAAAATTTACTGATTTACAACGTCCCGTCGATATATGCGATGATTTTATCGGTATCGCCGGGCGGGGCCCAGAAGATTTCCGGGTCGCGACGGAACCAGGTGAGCTGCCGTTTGGCGTAGCGGCGCGTGTTTCGTTTGATAAGCTCCACTGCCTCGTCGCGGCTGCATCGTCCGTCGAAGTAGTCGAACAACTCCTTATACCCTACCGTTTGCAGGGCGTTCAGGTGTTTGTAAGGATAGAGCCGACGGGCTTCGACCTCCAGTCCTTCTGCCAGCATTTCGTCCACGCGGCGATCGATTCGCCCGTAGAGTTCGGCACGGGGAACGTCGGTTCCGATTTTAAGGATTCGGAAGTTCCGTTCGCGTCGGGGCTTCGTCCGCTGTTCCGAATAGGGACGTCCGGTTTGCAGACATACCTCCAATGCCCGCATGACACGTGCTGGATTGCTCCGATCGACCTGCGCATAATAAACCGGATCGAGCTGCTTCAACTCTTCGCCCAGCGATTCGAGGCCTTCATTCGCAAGTCGCTGCCGGAGTGTTCCCCGCAACTCCGGGTCGGCTTCCGGCAGGTCGTCCATCCCCTCGCAAAGAGCCTTCACATACAATCCCGATCCTCCGACCGCGATTACCGTATCGTGCCGTACGAACAGTTGCCGAAGCAGTTCGAGCGCCTGCACTTCGTATTGCCCACAGTTGAAGTCCTGCTGTATGTCGAGTGTGGCAATAAAATGGTGTTCAATGGCTTTTAATTGTTCGTCGGTGGGTTGTGCCGTACCGATCGGCATTCCCCGATACACTTGTCGTGAATCGGTCGAAAGGATCGGCGCCCGGTAATGCTTTGCCAGGCGAATGCTCAGATCCGTTTTACCCGATCCCGTTGCGCCGACCAGAACGACGAGCCGCTTGTCAGTCATCGTCGCTGTAATTGTCGTCGCCTTCGAAGGAGCTGAAGTCGCCCATCATCTCCTCGAAAATAGAGCCTTCCGATTCGCTGGCATCGGGATCGAACTGATCGGGAGCCGGGGCGTGCTCGAAAGCTACGCGCGGATATTCCATCCCTTGCTCCGGCTTTTTGGCTTCGGTCAGTTCGAGGTAGTACGCCCGGTCGCCCATGAGGTCGAACTGGTAGATCAGCCGGTCGCGATTGTTGTGAATCAACTGACCGAGCGTTATGTCCGCCATCGGCAGAGGAGCGTCCTCTGAATTGTCTCCCATGTCCATCAGTGTGAATTCGCGCAACCGGTTCCACTGCTTGTCGGCCGTGAAGAACGAAGACATCCCCTCTTCATAGCCGAGCGAACGCGTGATGAACTCATGAAACCCGAGCAGCGTCATATCGTACGGCACCTCGTAGTCGCGGACGAAATGGTCGTTTTCATCGCTCAACATTCGGAATTTGAAAACCATTGACATATCTCTTCGTGTTTTGTACATTGTTTGAATAAGCAAAAATAGGGATATTTTTCAAAAAAATATCCCCACTTTGCACAATATTTCCGCCGTTTCGGTGTACTGCTTCGCTCTTATTCCCAGAAGTTGAAGAAATGGTGCACAGGGCCGTGACCCTTGCCGATTTCGTATTCGGCTCCGGCGATGATTGCGGCATTGATGTACTCCTTGGCGCAGACGACCGCTTCGTCCAGAGGCAATCCATGGGCGAGAAAAGCTGCTACGGCCGAGGAGAGCGTGCAGCCCGTGCCGTGCGTGTTGGGCGTGTCGAGCCGCATGGAGCGCAGAGGGGTCGCTTTGTCGGTTTCGGCGTTGTAGAATACGTCGATAAGCTCGGTATCGTGCAGGTGTCCGGCTTTGAGCAACACGGAAACTTTGCGTCCGAAGGAGAGTTCGCGTGCTACCTGCGGCAGCTCCTCCTGTCCGGCGATCTTGCGTCCGAGCAGAATCTCCGCTTCGGGGATATTCGGAGTGATGACCCGCACGAACGGTACCAGCTCTTCTTGGAGCGTGGCGATCGCTTCTTCCTGCAGGAGCCGGTCGCCGGAGGTGGCGACCATCACCGGATCGAGGACGATGTTGCGGATGTCGTAAGCAGCCAAAGTTTGCCGCACGGCCCGGATAAGTTCCGATGAGTGCAGCATACCGATCTTAACGGCGTCGGCGCCGATGTCATCCAGCACCGACCGGATCTGTCCGGTGACGAAATCCACAGGCACCGGGTGTACGCCCGTGACGCCTACCGTATTTTCATCCACGACGGCTACGATGGCCGACATCCCGTAACAACCGCAGGCCGAGAAGGTTTTCAGGTCGGCCTGAATGCCTGCCCCGCCGCTCGGATCGCTTCCGGCGATCGTCAGGACCCGCTTATAGTGTTTTTTCATAATTGATTTTGTTAATCAGGTTATTGACACATTTACTTGAATGAACGCTTTTTATATTTTCCAACTTTCCAGATGCCAGGCGCTGTCCCAGAACAGCCACTCCATCTTGGTACAGCGCAGGAAGATGTCGGTCATCCGGCGCCGGGTTTCCGGCCCGGTTTTTTCGGCCAGTGCGTCGCAGATTCCGATAACCTGCGAAGTCGCTTCAGCAAAGGTGGGATCGGCGTAGGTCTCGATCCACTGTGCATAGGGATTCCCACTTCCCTGCTGCCGGGCGATGATCTGCCGCCCGACCTGCTGATAGACCCAGAAGCAGGGAAGCACGGCAGCGGCTTCCACTTCGACCGGGGCTGTGGCCTGGGCTTGCAGTACCGAGGTGTAGAGCAGGCATGTCGGGCTGATCTCTTCGGGAGCCGGTACGTCGCCTTTCAGGAAGGAACCGTGCAGCGCCTCCTCGACCTCTATGCCGTCCGAAGCGAAGCGGATGAAAGCCGCGATGTGCTCCTTCTCGGTAAGACGGGAAGCGATGTGGGTCAATACCCTGGAGTAATGCGCCAGATACAGCGAATCCTGCCGCAGGTAGAACAGGAACTTGTCGGCGGCCAACGTACCCCGGGCAAGCTCTTCGACGAACGGATGTTCGATGATTTTCAGGTAGGTAGGCCGGGCAACATCCCAGGCCTCTTCGCTCCATTTTTTCATAATGTCGGTTTATTTGCAGGCGGTAACGGCTACGTAATCTCCCTTTTCGTACCCTTCCGACGGCTGCTCTTCCTGCCGGTTCGAGTAGAGCGGATGCGTGGTGAGGGTCTGGGCGAAGCGGAGATCCCGGAATCCGGCTTTTTCGAGCAGCTCGATCTTCTCGGCCGTCGTGCGCCAGTTGGCGACCCGGACGAATTCGATCGGATAGGGATTCTCTGGATAGGTCCCCGCGAGCAGCGGATGATCCCACGTGCCGAGGGCTTTGGCCAGGTTGTACAGCACACCGTAGGTGCTCTCTTTCGGAACGTCGATCAGGATGATCCGGCCGCCTTCGGGCAGGGCGTCGTAGGCTTTGCGGACGACGCTTTCCAGATCGGTGATGTAGCTGGGGGTACCGTTGAAGAGAATCGTATTGTAGTCGCCGCAGCCGAAATCGGCTTCTTCGGCGGTCGAGATCGTCACCTTCATCCCCCGCTTGCGGGCGATTTCGGCCATTCCTTCCGACGGTTCGATGCCGTCGGTGATCGTGATACCGTACTCTTTGGCCAGAATCGTTTCGAAGAGTCCGCTGCCGCAACCGACCGAGAGCGTCCGCCCCGGATTTTTCAGCACGTGGGCCACCAGATTGATTTCCGAGTAGAGTACGTTGCGGTTTTCGAGGAACCAGGCGTCGTAAGCCGGAGCATATTCGTCAAATCCTTTTCCCATAGGTTCTTTTTGTGTTTTTTGCAGGTTAATAATCTATGATTTGGGTTTGCAGGGTACGCAGGTCGATCGTGAACAGCCGCCCGTCGAGCGGCTCGCCGAAGCCGCAGAGGTATTTGATCGCCTCGGAAGCTTGCAGCGTTCCGATGACGCCCGGCACTGTGCCGAGTACGCCCTGCGTGATCCGGGGACGGGCGCAAAGTGCCTCCCGGTCGGGATAGAGATCGCGGTAACGACGGCCTTTCCGGCCGTTGAAAACGGTCACCTGACCGTAAAACTCCCCGATCGAGCCGTGCACCCAGGGTTTTCGGCAGGCGGCACATAGGTCGTCGAGCAGGTAACGGGTCGGAAAGTTGTCACAGCAGTCGAGTATCAGGTCGTAACCGTCCAGAATAGGCCGTGCGTTTTCCGGGGTAATTCCTTCCGGCCGGCATTCGAACGCGGTGTGGGACGAGAGCGCCGCGAGCCGCTCCCGGGCCGCAGCGCTCTTGGGCATTCCGATCTGTCGTTCGGTGTATAGCACCTGCCGTTGGAGGTTGCTCTTGCTCACCATGTCCGCATCGGCCAGTCCGATGCGTCCCACGCCGGCTCCCGTCAGGTAGAGGGCGGCGGCCGAGCCGAGCCCGCCGATGCCGACGATCAGCACCGAAGCCTCCGACAGCCTGCGCTGCCCCTGCTCCCCTATTTCCGGCAGCATCGTCTGCCGCGCGTAACGCTCCTCCATCATCAGTCGAAGATTTTGTCCCAGTCTTTCCAGACGACTTCGTACCCTTCGCGGCGGATGTCGGCTTCGACCTGGGCCGGTGTGCGTTCGTCGCTGACGGAGAACTGTTCGAGGGACTGGGGATAGGTATGGTAGCCGCCCGGATCGGTTTTCGATCCGGCGCTCATCGATGTCGCTCCGAGCGTGGCGATGTGGTTGCGGAACGAGGGTTTTTCACGGGTCGAGAAGGAGATGTCCACGTCGTGATCGAAGATGCGGAAGGCGAAAGTGAGTTGGGCCAGCTCCCGGTCGGTCATCACTACGTTCGGCTGGAAATGCCCTTCCGACGGACACATGCGCGGGAAATTGACGCTGTAGCGCGTTTTCCAGTAGTGCTTGCGCAGGTATTGCAGATGCAGGGCCATCATCGTCACGTCCGTGCGCCACTCTTCGAGGCCGATCAATACGCCCATGCCGATCTTGTGCACCCCGGCCTGCCCCATGCGGTCGAAGCCGTTCACGCGCCATTCGAATTTGGATTTCATCCCCGCCGGGTGGTAGATGTTGTAGTTGGCGCGGTTGTAGGTCTCCTGAAAGCAGACCACACCGTTGAGTCCGGATTGGGTCAGACGGTAGTAATCCTCGCTCGCCAGCGGCATTACCTCGATGGTGAGGTTGTTGAAATAGGGACGGCAGACCTTGAGCGCCTGTTCGATGTAATCCACGCCCGCTGCCCGGGGATTTTCTCCCGTTACGAGCAGCAGGTTTTCGAACGGTCCGAGTGCCCGGATCGCCTTGCACTCGTCTTCGATCTGTTCCATCGTGAGGATCACGCGGTCGAATTTGTTATGATGGTTGAATCCGCAGTAGATGCAGGAGTTCGTGCACGAGTTGGTGATATACATCGGAATATACATCGAAATAGTCTTGCCGAATCGCTCCTGTGTGTATCGGCGGCTCAGCCGGGCCATCGGTTCCAGGTAGGCGGCCGCTGCAGGTGAGATGAGCGCCATGAAGTCGTCGAGGGTCAGGTGTTCCTTGCCGAGCGCCGTCTCTACGTCTGCCGGTCGTTTGTGCTGAATTTGCCGGGTCGTCTCCTCCCAGTCGTATTTGGCTAATTCTTCTGAAAACATAGCGCGGCGGAATTAGTCGAGAAATGCGGTGAGAGGACTCGACGCTTCGGCGCACTGTGCCTGTGCTCCGAGTCCGGCTTCGTAGGCTTCGCGTCCGGCAACGACGGCCTGGGCGAAGGCGCGGGCCATGCGCACGGGATCGCTTGCGACGGCGATGGCCGTATTCACGAGTACGGCGTCGGCACCCATCTCCATCGCCGCCGCCGCGTGGGACGGGGCGCCCAATCCTGCGTCCACGACGACCGGGACGTTGCTCTGTTCGATGATGATCGAGAGCAGGTCGCGCGTAACCAGTCCCTTGTTGGTGCCGATCGGTGCCGCCAGCGGCATTACGGTCGCGGCGCCCGCCTCTTCGAGTCGCTTGCAAAGCACCGGATCGGCCTGGATGTACGGCAGTACCACGAAGCCCATTTTAGCCAACTGTTCGGTCGCCTTGAGCGTTTCGACCGGATCGGGCAGCAGGTATTTGGGATCGGGATGGATCTCCAGCTTGATGAAGTTCGTGCCGAAGGCTTCGCGGGCGAGCTGTGCCGCGAGCACGGCTTCCTCAGCGTCGCGTACACCCGACGTATTGGGCAGCAGTTGAATCTCCGGACGGCGTACATGCACGAGCATGTCGTCCTGTGGGTTATTCATGTCGATGCGCTTCATCGCTACGGTGACCATCTCCGATTCCGAAGCGGCGATTGCGCGGGCCATCAGTTCGTTGGAGCTGAATTTTCCCGTTCCTACGAACAGGCGCGAACGGAACGTCCGTCCGCCGATAACTAATTCACTCATTGTTTGGTTTTGTTTATTATGTTAATTATTCGTTGAGTTTCTTCGAGGGTGTTTTCCGCTTGCAGCAGTGCGCCCGAGAGCGCTATTCCGGTCACTCCCGTTGCGAGAATATTTTCCACGTCGGCAGCCGTGATGCCCCCGATAGCGACGACGGGCAGCGCAATGCCGGCATTGCGGCAGCGCTCCATAATCGTGCGGTAGCCTTCGAGTCCGAGCACGGGACTCAGGTTGCGTTTGGTCTGCGTGAAACGGAACGGTCCGAGGCCGATGTAGTCGGCGCCCTGCCCTGCCCCCCGTTCGATGTCTTCGAAGGTGTTGGCCGTCGCGCCGATCAGGTATTCCGGCCCCAGCAGGCGGCGGGCTTCCGCTACGGGCATGTCGAGCTTGCCCAGATGCACGCCGTCGGCATTCAGTTCGCGGACGAGTTCCACGTGATCGTCGAGGATGAATTTCGCACCGTACTTCCGGCACAGCTTTTCGATTTCACGTCCGATGCGCAGCACCTCTTCCGCCGGAGCGTCTTTCATGCGGAGCTGCACCCAGCTGCAGCCTCCTTCGAGTACGGCCCGTGTTCCGGCGATTTCGTCGTAACGGTCGGTATGGTGGGTAATGAACTGTAACATATTTTTAGTAGTTGTATATTTATTTAATGTACCGTTATCCGACGTTTGTCGCGTCGAACCGGCGATCGATTATCGCGGCTTTTGGCCGATTCTGTAATTCCGACCTTCCCCGCCCCTCCTCCTCGGAGGGGATTTGGTGCGCCGTGCTTTCCAAGAGGTACATTAAAGTATTGTTATTTATCAGACCGATTTTCGGACGGTTTTCCGCCGGTTTATCGGTTGAATTTTTGTATTTCCCGCATACGCCGCACCAGTTCTCCGGGCGTAGCGCCCTGCCAGATGTACCCGAGAAAGGCAGCTCCCCCGAATCCGTACTCCTTTAACGCGGGCAGGTGTTCCGGCCGGATGCCGCCGAGCGCTGCGACGCGCGGATTGATGATGCCCTGCGCGAATGCCTTTCGGAGTTCGTCCGGTGCATACTCTGCTCGGTAGCCGGTTTTGGAGATGCTGTCGAAAATCGGGCTGAGAAAAAGGTAGTCTTCCGTCGGGTGCGATGCGATCTCGCCGAACGAGTGGCACGAGCGGCTTATCAGTCTCCCGAATCCGGCGGGAATCTCCGGGTTGCGGGCGTTCAGGTGTACTCCTCCGATGCCGTACTCTCCGGCCAGATGCAAATGATCCTGCAAAGTCAGACGAGGATATAGTTCCGGCGGCAGCGCTTCGATCAGACGGCGCATGTCTGCTTCGGCCGATTGCGGTTTACGCAGATGCACCCGATCGGCTCCTTCCAAGAGCAGAATCCGAATCAACTCCGCTTCCGATGCGGCGAACGACGTGTCGGTGATGACGATGATACGCATCATCCTCCGCACACGGCGCGTATGACAGTGATTTTCGTTCCGGCCTGCAAGCGGGTCGTCGGCCACTCGCTGCGGGGCACGACCTTGTTGTCGATCGCAACTGCGATTCCGTCGGCAGCGATACCCTCCTGCATCAGCAGTTCGGCAAGCGTCGTTGCTGCGTCGGTTTCGACGGGTGAGTGATTGATGAATACTTCCATGATTTACCGTAATTGCGGAGATGCTTCGACGAGAAAATTACGGTCTATGAACAAGTTCCTCCGGCGGTACTGACCGCATCAGGTTCATAGGGTATGATCTCAGCCTTTCCGGTCTTTCCCGACGAAGGCACCCCTCTTGTGTCTTATGTATGATGCAAATATAGGAAAAATTTCGGAAGGATGTTCGTTTTTTTAATTCATCCTTCCGTCTATGCGTTCGGATTTGGAGGTAAGTTTCCGTCGGCGGGGCATTTATAGAAAATTAGAGGAAACGGGAGATTTTCCCGTTTCCTCTTTGTATTTCTACTTATTCCGCCTCTCCCGATTGCTCCCCGTTTTTTGTCGGTGGGCGTTATTCGCTCAAAGCATTGTGCGGAAGCACGATGCGGTGGAAGACTTCGTTGCGGTTTGTAATACGAACTCTTTTTTCCGGCTGTTTTCGTTCGCACGAGAGGTTGGGGCGTCAATAATTGATCCAGCGGATTTTTCGGTTCTCCTTGCCGCCCAATTCCATAGCCCGACGGCGGATCCTGTCCGGTTGTGCACCCGTGGTCGGGTTGCTCAAGTTGAGCGCATTATACACGGTATCTACCGTGCACCCCATTTCCATAGCGATCTGTCGTTTCAGATCGGGTGCGATTTCGATTACCTTTTTATATACTTGTCGTCGCATTATTGAAAGAATTATATTATATTTGTTATAATTTTTTTCGTTCGGTTTTTCGAACACTATTCGTTCGATCTGTTTGACACTACAAATATAGATAATATTCGAAGAATTAAATCTGTCTCTTATACACATCTGACGCTGCCGACGAATAG
>ERZ1027064.281-NODE-281-length-24581-cov-6.238645_pt1 | contig 24581 bp, 23 predicted proteins | sample MGYA00519422_ERZ1027064 | MGnify/ENA primary metagenome ERZ1027064 (study PRJEB26926, sample SAMN06164492) | human gut metagenome | biome: ENVO:00009003; feature: ENVO:2100002; material: ENVO:00002003 | host: Homo sapiens | place: USA | collected 2012 ... | reverse complement strand
TATATAAAACTATCTATACAAATAATTCACACACAAGATTCGAAGATATTTAACCATATTCTAATAATTACATTTGTAAACATTATCGACAACAATTAACATTTTACAATCGTACAAAATAGTTGTTTTACAAAAGAAAAATATTTATTTTTGTAAAAAATACCGGAAATGAAGGAGAAATTGCAACAATTGATGAAAAGCGAAGGTTTAACCTCCAGCCGGATGGCCGAGATCCTCGGAATCCAGCCTTCGGGAATCTCCCACATTCTCGCCGGACGGAACAAACCGGGATTCGATTTGCTGCAGAAGATTCTCCGGAGGTTTCCGCGCGTCAATCCGGACTGGCTGCTGCTCGATTCCGAACAGATGTATCGAACCGAAAATCCGGAAAGCTCTTCTTCAACGAGCGGAACAGACGCTGGAAACAGCCGGACTAACGTCGGACTGTTCGGGACGGAGCTGGAACAGAGATCGAACACCGCCGGCTCGGTCGCTCCATCGACACAAACGACCGAGAACGACAACGAGCTGTCGAAACAAACCGATACGGTTCTTCAAACCCTCGCCGGCAATGACCGGAATCCCGTCGTGCGCGTTATTCTGGTCTATGCCGATCGCTCGTTTGAGGCCCTGACACTGCATAAACCGCAACCCGGCGGTCTATTATAAATCGACCCAAAAGCGGACTTCGAAAAAATTTCCATATTTCGTTTCAAGCGAACGGCCGAGAAGGAGGATCCCATCTGCGCAATCATTGAAAACGGCGTCGTCATTTTCCAACAAATCGGCTCTCCTCTTATCAAATTCCGTTTCAGGCCGTTCTGGAGCCTACGACGGCGTTTCTGCAACATTATACCCAGTGCAGCACACAACAGAAACTATACAAAAAATATGGATATGTAATTTGCGTTTTACCGGCAACCCTTTTCATTGGGCCGCCGGTTTTTTATGTTTGTTAATTTGACATTAACGAGAATAATATTTAATTTAGTTCTATAAAATGGGGTTAGAATAATTTATCAGCCCCGCTCAATGCGAATATACTACCGGCTTTTAATTTCTTTTTGAGCGGCACACGTCGGGATTTTCTAAAATAAAGTTTGTCAGGGTTTTCTTAACTTAAATAAGTTTGAAGTAGGATGAAAAATAAGATTATCTTAACCGGAGTATTTTTGTTGTTTTCTTTTTTTGCATCGGCTCAAATAGACTACGACGCTCCAATCAATCAATATAATGCGAATGGGCAGAAAGAAGGTTTTTGGAGGGAAGATAGACGAGTGGATGTTTTGGAATTATACTATAAAAACGGTGAAAGGTCCGGAGTTTTTAGATGTCTTTCGATAAAAGGTAGATTAAGAATTTTGGGTGAGTATAAAGAAGGAAAAGAAATAGGTACTTGGTATTTTTTCAATGATAAAGGATTTCTAGAATTTATTCAGAAAGATTTTGGGCCTAATACTCAACCTATTCTCTCGGATGGTGAAGAGTTTGTATTACCTTATCGATGTTATCATATATCCTATTATCCTAACGGGGTAATCGAAAGTGAAGGAATTTTGTTGTGGGAAATAAGTTCTCAGTCAGACTTTACGTGGGAATACGGCGAATGGAAATACTATGACCAAACAGGCAAACTAATAAAAACAAAAGTATTTAGATACTGATTTTGATTGCGTCGATATTAAGAACCCAGCTTGGCGACTGTCTGCCGGAATCCGCCATTTCGTCAGGGATACAGGGGTGAACGGAATCAAAACGGGAGCCATATCTCGGACGGACTTGAAGATAAATCGGACCCAAGCGTCCGATTTTTTTATTATTTGGGTATATTTGTATCATACCACGACCCAAATGAGATATTTACTCTTCGTTGTCATCGGCCTGATCGGGTGTTTCCCGCTCCGGGCCCAAACCCCGGAAGACAATCTGCGGGACGAAGAGTATTATCCCTTTCAGAACGGTTACGAAGAGCCTTACAGCCCGATGATCGACACCGATTCGTCGCTCTTTTACCGGGCGATTCAAAGTACGGGCGACCTGTTCCGGGATGCCACGGACTTCAAATTCTCATTCGTGGCCTACAACCGCCGCGGAGAACCGTACCGGCCCGACCGGATGTCGCTGAACGGCATCCGGCTGCCGTCGCGCTACATTCCGTCGATGAACGCCTTGTACCCCAAAAAGTACGAAGAGCCGATGAACGGATGGCATTTACCGACGACTCTGGACGCCGAATACCGAACCTCCGAAGAGCCGCTGTTCCCGGAGCGCAATGCGGCACTCCAATTCTCCGGGCGCAACTACCTGATGGGGATCCGCCTGACCGTCGCCGAAAACCTCGGCCGGAACTGGGACCTTGCAGCGACCGTACAGGGCCGCACGGGACGGGACCTTTATGCCGACGGCGTATTCAGCAATTCGCTGAATGCAGCGATACTTCTATCCAAAAGATTCGGGGACAGGCATCTCTTCTCGTTGCTGACCGTCGTACCGGTTTCGATGCGAAGTCTGCGCACCTCATCGACACGGGAAGCCTTCGACCTGACGGGAAATCCCCTCTACAACCCTTCGTGGGGCTATCAGGACGGAAAAGTGCGCAGCGGGCGCATCCGACGCGAAGCGGTTCCTCTGGCTGCAGCCGCATACCGGGTCCGCCTGACGGATGCGACTTCGCTCGCAGCGACCTTCACGGCGGAAACGGGCATCAGGCGTTACAGTTCGCTGGCATGGTACGACGCTCCGAGCCCGATGCCGGACTACTACCGCTGGATGCCCGGCTACCAGACGGACCCCGTAACCCGGCTCGAACTGGAAAATATCTGGCGGGCGAACGATGTCCGCTACACCCAAATCGACTGGGACGAATTTTACCGGCAAAACAGAAACAGCAAGGACGGCAGCGCGACCTATCTCATGGAGGACCGTGTAGAGCGCATCGCCAATATGCAACTCCTCGCAGAGGGCATCACCCGAATCAACGAACGACTGACGGTACGCTACGGCATCCGGGCGGCCCGGATGGACTCCCGGTTCTATAAACAGATGAGGGATTTGATGGGACGCGGCTATTTCGTCGATCGCGACTATTACCTGATCGACGACGGCGCCTATGGCAACAAGCTCCAGAACGACCTGCGTCATCCCGACCGGATCATCCGCGAAGGCGATCGCTTCGGCTACGACTACGACTTGCGGCGCAATGAAATCGGCGCCGGAGGTTCACTCGAATACCGTGCCGACCGCCTGCGGGCTTTTATCGCAGCCGAGGTCGGAACCAGCTCCGTATTCCGCCGGGGACACTACGAAAAAGAGCTTTTCGCCGGCAATAAATCCTTCGGAAAATCGCGGGCGCTGCATTTCGCGCCCTACCTGTTCCGCGCCTCGGCAGGCTACTCCTTCTCGGTACGGCATCATCTGGAAATGACGGTTTACGCCTCATCACGGACACCCGACGGAGACGACCTTTTCCTGAACCTCGAATACAACAACCGACCGGTAGAGGATCCCACCGAGGAGAAACGGTACGGGGCCGAACTGAACTACACCTGGTCCGGGCGCAACGTGCGCTTTCGGGCTACGCTCTTCGTCGTCCGCACTGCGGACGGCATGCAGGTACGGCACTACTACGACGATTTCTACGCAACATACAGCGACATGGCGGCCGCCGGCATCGGAACGCTCCGTTACGGCGCGGAAGCGACCGCCCTGATCCGGCTGGCATACCGCTGGAACCTCACGCTGGCAGCCAGCGCCGGACGTTACCGCTATGCGGTCAATCCCGTCGTCACGGTCTATGCCGACGCGAACAACGAGGTGTTGGACCGCAACGCCACGAGCTACATGGGCGACTGCTCGGTCGGCAACACACCCCAACTGACGGGTTTCGCGGGCTTCAACTATTACGGTCCGAAAGGCTGGGGCGTACAGGCGGAGGCCGCATGGGCCGGGAATCGGTTCGTCGAGCCGTCGCTGGTACGACGCACGTCGCGCATCGCCCGGCAACAGGCCGAATCGCCGGAAGCCTTCGAGCTGTTTACCCGCCAGGAGCGGCTCGGAGATGCGCTTACATTGAATGTCACGCTTTTCAAATCGTTTTATTTCAACGCCTCGCGTCTGACTCTGATGCTCTCGGTACGCAACCTTCTCAACGACAAGGACCAACTCTTCAGCGGCTACGAATCTCCCCGCGTACGCCGTATCCGGACCGCAGACACGTATGTTTACCGACCGCTGGACACTCGTTATCTGTATGCGTATCCCCGGACCTTTTACGCCTCCATATCTTACAAATTTTAATATCGGTTCGATTTTTTCGGGAATAATTTGGCAATTCAACGGATTTTCCATAAATTGAGTCCGAAAAATTTAAAAACGACTCGACTTATGATTATCGGTATTCCAAAAGAGATTAAAAACAACGAAAACCGGGTTTCGCTCACCCCGTCCGGAGCCAAAGAGCTTACCAAACGTGGGCATAAAGTGTATGTGCAGGCAACTGCCGGTGCAAACAGCGGATTCCCGGACAAAGACTACGTCGCCGCAGGCGCCGAACTGCTGCCTACCATCGAAGAGGTCTATGCCAAAGCCGAAATGATCATCAAGGTCAAGGAGCCGATAGAGCCTGAATACAAACTCATCCGCCAAGGACAACTGGTATTCACCTATTTTCACTTCGCCAGCAGCGAACCGCTGACCCGGGCAATGGTCGAAAGCGGTGCGATCTGCTGCGCTTACGAAACCGTCGAAGCATCCGACCGTTCGCTGCCTCTGCTGATTCCCATGTCGGAAGTCGCAGGGCGTATGGCGACGCAGGAGGGTTGTTACTTCCTCGAAAAACCGCACGGCGGAAAAGGGAAGCTGCTGGGCGGCATGCCGGGCGTGAAGCCCGCCAAGGTATTCGTGATCGGAGCCGGTGTCGTAGGCACGGCGGCGGCACGTATGGCGGCCGGCCTGGGTGCCGACGTGACGATCTGCGACATCTCCCTCAAGCGTCTGGCCTACCTGACGGACGTGATGCCCCAAAACGTGAAAACGCTTATGTCGTCGGAATACAACATCCGCGAAGAGCTCAAGACCGCCGACCTGGTGATCGGCTCGGTGCTGATTCCCGGTGCGAAAGCCCCGAAGCTCGTGACGCGCGACATGCTTAAGGATATGGAGCCGGGATCGGTTCTGGTCGATGTGGCCATCGATCAGGGCGGCTGCTTCGAAACCTCGCGGCCGACGACCCATGAGGAGCCGACCTACTCCGTCGATGGCATTCTACACTACTGTGTCGCCAACATCCCCGGTGCGGTGCCCTACACCTCGACGCTCGGACTTACGAACGCAACGCTGCCGTACGCCATCCAACTGGCGGACAAGGGTTGGCGTCGCGCCTGCAAGGAGAATCACGAACTGGAGTTAGGGTTGAACGTCGTCGAAGGGAAAGTCGTTTACAAGCAGGTAGCGGATGCCTGGGGACTGCAATACGAACCGCTGGCCCTGTAAAGCCGACCCCGCAAACGATACAGTCGGAAAATCCGGCGATAGCCGCGCTTCCGACACTCTGGTCCCCGTCGTTTCGGACCGAAAGACAAAGCCTCGTATTCTTTTCGGAATACGAGGCTTTTGTATAATTATATGTTCCCCAAGCGGGCTTTTATACTTTATCTTATTTTTGCAACGCCTCCCAGAGCATATCCTTGAGCCGGGGAATGTTCATACCCGATATCGAGGAAATGAAGACCGAAGGAACCCCCTCGGGCAGATGGCTTTTCATCTCTTCGATCAGTTCCTCGTCGAGCATATCGCATTTGGTGATGGCCAGCAGGCGCTCCTTGTCGAGCAATTCCGGATTATACTGGGTCAATTCGCCCAACAGGACCGCGTAATCCTTGCGGATGTCGTCGCTGTCGGCGGGAATCATAAAGAGGAGCACCGAATTGCGTTCGATATGGCGCAGGAAACGGGTTCCCAATCCCTTGCCTTCGTGAGCTCCTTCGATGATGCCCGGTATATCGGCCATGACGAACGAATGGTGATCGCGGCACTCGACGATACCCAGGTTGGGTTCGAGCGTCGTGAAGGCATAGTTGGCGATCTTGGGCTTTGCAGCGGAAACGACCGAAAGGAGCGTGCTTTTGCCCGCGTTCGGGAACCCCACCAATCCCACGTCGGCCAACACCTTCAGTTCGAGAATGAAAGTTCCCTCCTGACGATCCTCACCGGGCTGCGCATAACGCGGAGCCTGGTTGGTCGAGGTCTTGAAATGCCAGTTTCCCAGTCCGCCCCGGCCGCCCTTGAGCAGGACGAGCTCTTCGCCGTCGGCGGTCACCTCTCCGGCATATTCCGTCGTACCGTCCTCGAGCACCCGTCTGGCGACCGTTCCCAACGGTACGGGAATGACGATGTCCTTACCGTTCTTACCCGAGGAGCGGGCTCCGGAACCGCCTTCGCCGTCCTCCGCGAACTGGTGACGCTGGTACTTGAGGTGGATCAGCGTCCAATACTGGCTGTCGCCGCGCAGGATGATATGTCCTCCGCGACCGCCGTCGCCGCCGTCCGGTCCGCCGAATTCGACGAATTTCTCGCGACGGAAATGCGCCGACCCGCTGCCGCCATGTCCGGAACGGGCGAATATTTTCACGTAATCTACAAAGTTCGATCCTGCCATAAGTCTTGTTATTTAAGGTGCGGAAATTTTCGGCCGGCGGCGATACGCGACACGACCTTCTCCGAACTGGAATTTATTGCTGCAAAGATAGTGCAAGCCGGGAGGAGTGCCAAATTTATTTGGACACGCCCGCAACAGAATCCGGTCAAAATACGGTCGGAAACCGAGAACAAGGCCGGTTTATCGAAAACTCCGGCAGCAGAAAGCCTTCCCGTCAATACTACAAATGGTTCAAATAACCGTAACGCACAAGGTCTTCGTCCCCCTGTGTCAGATAGGTCTGTCCGTTTGCCAACACATAGAGCCGGTCCGCTACGTCGGTCACATGGCGATACATGTGATCGGTAAGCAGGATGCCTTTATTTTGTTTTTCCACCCGAATCAAAGCTTTCAGCGTTACAACATGCAATGGCGCGACTTGCGAGAAAGGTTCGTCGAGCACTGCGAAAAGGCTCCGGCTGCGCAGAATAACGAAACACTCCAAAATACGCCGCTCCCCGCCGGAAAGGGTTCGGATTTTCGCCTTCCGCAGTTTCCCGAATATCGGAAACCAGACCGTCAGGTCATCCCACTCCAGACCGAAGTCCCGCAAAACCGCCTCCACAGTCAGCCACCCGGGGGTAAACCCCTGCTGCGGAAGATAACGCACCTGGCTGCTTCCGAAACGATCGTACCATTTGCCGTCGATGCGCATCGATCGGAATCCGGGGCGCAGCGCTCCGCAGAGTATCTTCATCAGGCAGCTTTTTCCACTGCCATTGCGTCCGAGCAATGCCGTCGCTCCGCCGGTTTCGACCGCAAGATATACACTCGAAAGAATCACCCGATCACCGAACGACAACTCGACCGAATCTATTTCGAGAATATGTTTTTCAGAGGGGTTCATACAGTACGAGGGATACGAATTTCAGCAGCATATAACACGCCAGCAAGTCTATGCCGCAACTCGCGCCCAGCAGCATACGTCGTCGAACTCCCAGATTGCGGTAATAGTCGAACTCATCGTTATAACGCGGTATGATCCAAACATACAGATAGACCGGATAGATGACCATTTTCCCCGCAAGACACAACGGCACGACCGACGGACCGTATCCGGTCACGAGCCAGGCTAACGCCACGCTCACGGCCCCGCAGAAAAACAGCATTGCCAAGCGATAAAAACGGAGTATGAGCAACAATTTAGGCATAAACTCTATCGGGTTCGTCGCAAACCCTCGCATCGAAACGCGGAAATCAGGGAAACTCCATCAGACGATTGGTAATTCGCAACATATAATTGCCGTTGAAATAGTCGAGCACGCCGCTGACCGTTCCCGTTCCAGCCGGGGCCGGCTCCTCGGCATACGTGCAGGAAGCTGCGAATCGGACGATCAGCGTATCGTTCCGCTCATCGACCAAATGGCGGTCGGTAGCCAGCAATCGGCCGGTTTCCGGATCCCGCAGGCAGAAGGGCAGACCGACCTCTTCGTGCGCGAACCGGACCCTGCGGAATCGTACGTAAGTGGCGATACGGCTTGCAGCCACCTCCCCGAAGGTGAGTTCCCGAGGCACGAAATCGACCGACCCGTCCCCGATGCGACGCACGTGACGCCCGAGCGACTCCGCCGAAATACGGTCCAGAATATATTCTGCGGTGGGCGGAAATCCCAACTGTACCTTGCCCCCGTAATCACCCAGAGCCAGCCCGTTGCAATAAACGCGCACCGTACTTCCGGCATCGAAAGTCCGATAGAGCCGCTTCGCGTCGATCAATACTTCGATTCCGCCGCTTTCATCCTCCACGACGAGCGCATCGGGAAATTCGCCGTACAGATCGTTGCCCACGACACAGCCTTCGATCCACAGATCCTCGGTAACGGGATGCAGAACGCCCCGGCACAGCGATTTCAGATACGCGATAGAAACACGCCGCGCAGTCCCGTCCCCGGATTCGTACTCCGGTGACGAAGCATTGCCGCAGGCTTGCAGCACGAAGAGCAGCAGGCTACCGAAAACAATCGTTCTCATCGCGCATTTTAATCATATAGGATTTTCCGATCGACCCGGCATTGCCGTACTGCAAAACGCCGACCAGCGTAACCGGCCCCTTCGGAATCTCCGAAGCCGCATACCGGGCATAGGTGCTCGTATAGGTGGCGATCCTGTTCCCGGCCCGGTCCTCGAACAGCCGATAACCTTCCCATTTCCAGTCCGTCGGATCCTCTTCCGACGGAAGCGGCGTCAGATCCTCGATCTGCACCAGGCAGCCGCACATATCGGGCGCAAGTTCGTCGAAAGCGACGATCCGGGGAACGGGACGGAGAACATCGACGGTTTCGCAAGCGACGTACCTGTCGAGCAGGGCACGGACACCGATGGCTTCCACGGCATAATCTCCCGCCGCAGGCATCGTACCGATCTGTACCACTCCGAAGCGACGGCACATAGCCAGCCCCTGAAGACGTACCGCGATGCGGCATCCCGGAGGATAGACCCGAAACAGGTCGTCCAGGCCGGCCATCAGCTCCACGCCCGTTCCGTCTTCCTGCAACACGACCGAGCGGAAGAAGTTCCCCGCTTCGTCGGACGTGGTGACCCGCCCCGCGACTACGATGTCCTGGACGATACGCACGGGCGTATCCCCGCACCGTGCGGAGAGGTCCGACAGGGAGAGGTTCGCCTCCGGAAGCGGATCGTTCTTCGGAGCCGGAACCCCGGCATCGTCGTAACATCCGGCGGCGAGCAGGACAAAGAGAAGAAGGGAAAGGCGCAGCATCGCGGTTTATTCGATCCAGGAATCTTTCAGACCGAGGAAATAGAGTACGCCGTCCAGACCGATCGTCGATATCGACTGGCTGGCCGTAGCTTTCACCTTGGGCTTGGCGTGGAATGCGATCCCCAATCCCGCCAGGTCGAGCATCGGCAGGTCGTTGGCTCCGTCGCCGACGGCGATCGACTGAGCGATGTTGATATTTTCAACCTGACACAGCAGACGCAGCAGCTCGGCCTTGCGGCGGCCGTCCACGATCTCGCCGACGTGACGGCCCGTCAAACGGCCCTCCTCGACCTCCAGCTCATTGGCATAGACGTAATCGAAACCGTATTTCTGTTTCAGGTAGTTGCCGAAATAGGTGAAACCTCCGGACAGGATGGCCGTCTTGTATCCCACGCGCTTGAGAATGGTCATCAGGCGCTCCAACCCCTCGGTGATCGGCAGGTTGCGGGCGATCTCCTCCATCACCGAAACGTCGAGTCCCCGAAGCAGGGCGATGCGGCGCGTGAAACTCTCGGTAAAGTCGATCTCGCCCCGCATGGCGCTCTCGGTAACGGCCCGCACTTCGGGGCCCACACCGGCACGGTCGGCCAACTCGTCGATCACCTCGGTTTCGATCAGCGTGGAATCCATATCGAAACAGATCAGGCGTCGGCTGCGGCGGAAGATGTCGTCCTTCTGGAACGAAATATCGACCCCCTCGTTGGACAGCTCCATGAAGCGTTTCTGCAACACGGCCTTATCGCCGAGCGTACCGCGCACCGAAAGCTCGATGCAGGCGCGGGTGGCACGGTTCTCCTCCTCGAGCGGCATACGCCCCGTAAGGCGCTTGATCGCGTCGATGTTGAGTCCCTGTTCGGCGACCGCTTTGGTGACCCCTGCGATATGACGTGCCGTAACCTGACGGCCCAAAAGGGTGATAATATAGCGGTTCTTGCCCTGACGACCGACCCAGGCCTGGTAATGTTCCTCGGTGATGGGGGTGAAGCGGATCATTACGCCCAGTTCCGAAGCCTTGAAAAGCAACTCCTTGAGGATGGCGCCCGATTTGTCAGAAGTGGTCATGAACAGGATGCCCAAAGTCAGCGACTGGTGGATATTCGCCTGGCCGATGTCGAGGATGAACGCGTCGTACCGGGCCAGAATATCGGTCAGCGAAGAGGTCATGCCGGGCTTGTCTTCACCCGAAATATTGATTTGGATTATCTCTATCTTACTTTCCATAGCAAAATCCGTTAAATACATTATAGAGCAAAGTTACTATTATTTCCGGTTTTTTTGATTAAATTTGCGACTCAACCTATAAAATTTAAGTCTTTCATGGGATTTTCTTTTATCACCGCACAGCAGCCCGAAAACCTCATCGTTCCGGACAGCATACAAAAAGCCAAATTCGCGGAAACGGTCGAAAAAATCGCTAATATGGATTTGGAAAAAGTCCTGACGAATCTGGTGTCGGAAAGTATCTGGGTCGGCCTGAAAATCGTACTCGCCCTGGCGATCTACATGGCGGGACGCTGGCTTATTCGCCGCCTCATAAAACTGATCTCGACGGCTTTCGAAAAACGCAAGGTGGATCGTTCATTACAAATCTTCCTGCACAACCTGATTAAGACTGTCTCATATATTATACTGATCCTTACGATCATACAAGTTCTGGGTGTCAATACTACCTCAATCGTAGCGCTACTCGCTTCGGCCGGTCTGGCTATCGGTATGGCCCTGAGCGGTACATTGCAGAATTTCGCCGGTGGCGTGATGATCCTGCTGCTCAAGCCCTACCGCATAGGCGATTACATCTCGGCCCAGGGACAGTCGGGTACCGTGCAGGAGATCATGCTCTTCTCGACCAAGATCACTACTGTTGATAAGCAAACCATTTTCATCCCGAACAGTTCGATCGCTACCGCGATCATCAACAACTATTCCACCTCCGAAACACGTCGCGTGGAGTGGGTGATCGGCATCTCTTACGGCGACGATTTCGCAACGGCACGGGAGGCTATCCTGGAACTGCTGTCCAAAGACGCACGGGTGCTTCAGGATCCGGCGCCTGCGGTATATATCGCTGCCCTGGCCGATAATTCGGTCAATCTGACGGTTCGGGCCTGGACGAAAAACGAGGACTACTGGGACGTTTTCTTCGCAATGAACGAGCTGTATTACAAAATATTACCTGAAAAGGGAATCAACTTCCCGTTCCCGCAGATGGACGTTCACCTGACCAAAGAGTAACCACACACAGCCAATCCGCATCCATTATGAAAAAGTGGTTTTTATTTCTGATTTTCATCGCCTGCGCGATTCCTTCGTGCGAACTGAAAGAAGTAGGACCCGAACAAACGACGTTCCCGGTCATCACGGACGAAGGAGCCACCATCGAAGACGGAGGCCGGGTATCTTCGGTTCAGAAAGTTTATGTGCAGGCCAATATATCGAACCAGTACGGTGCATTCTACGCTCAGGTGAAATACGACGTCAAATGGACCGATAAGAACGGAGTAGAGCACACGGAGCAGAAATCGACCAATGCCTACTATTTCAAGGCGACTTCCGACACGGTCTTTTACGAAGCAATCATCCCTGCACAGAAAGCCGGCAGTACGGTATATTGGCTGATCGTCGTGACCAACGAGAACGGCCTTTCTTCTGTGACCGAAGCCCAGCAATACAGCGTATATGCCATCTGAAACCGCATTTTCGAACGGTACGAGCCGGAACGGATTCACCCCGCACGGCCCGAACGGACAGTGAAGAACCAAACTCAAACATATTATCGAACAGAAAAAATTATGGAATTGAAAGAGATTCTGGCCATTTCCGGCCAACCCGGTTTGTACAAATACGTCGCACAATCGTCGCGCGGCGTCATCGTCGAGTCGTTGTCGGACGGCAAACGCATGAATGCCGCAAGCAACTCCAAAGTGAGCGCACTGACCGAAATATCCATCTTCACCGAGGGCGAGGACATCCCGCTCGCAGAGGTTTTCACCAAAATTTACGAACATACGCAGGGACAGCCGGCCATCAGCCACAAGGAGGCTCCGGAAAAACTCAAAGCATATTTCGCAGAAGTATTGCCCGAATACGACCGCGACCGGGTCCACGTATCGGACATGAAGAAGGTTTTCTCCTGGTTCAATACCCTCGTAGGTGCCGGGTTCACAGAATTCAAACTGCCCGCAGAGCGAGAAGACCAAGAAGCATAAGACGTTGCGGTGCTCCCTTGCGACAAGTACGCACCGCAACGAACTTTTGTCCGGATGGACAATACGGCTCCGATTCCGCATCTGTCGGACGGAGCATTTTTATATGGAAAAACCATGCGACCTATGAAAATATCGATCGTCGGAGGAGGTAATATGGGCGGTGCAATCGCTCGCGGATTATCCACCTGCGACCTGTTCCGACCACAGGACATTACGGTCATCAACCGCCGCGCGAGCAAAACCGCCGAAATACAGGGGTTCAATCCGGAATTGCAGGCCGTTACGGGCGACTACAGCTCTCTGGCTACGGCCGACATCGTGGTAATCGCCGTGAAACCCTGGATGGTGGAGGCACTGATAAAAGAGCATCTGACAGGGAAGCGGCCCGATGGACAGATCGTCATTTCGGTAGCAGCGGGCATTTCCCTGGAACAGCTGCAAACATGGGCTGGAAAAGACAGAGCCCTTTATTGCGCAATTCCCAATACGGCCATCGAAGTAAAGCAAAGCATGACGTTCATCACGGGGCTGAATGCGACCGAAGATCAGAACAGACTGGTTTTGAATATTTTCGGTGCATTGGGCAAAGCGGAATTGGTGGAAGAGCGGCTACTCGGTCCGGCCACGACGCTCTGCTCCTGCGGTATCGCCTTCGCCTTCCGTTATATCCGGGCAGCGATGGAGGGCGGGGTAGAGCTGGGCCTTTACCCGCAAAAGGCTCAAGAAGGCGTTCTGCAAACCCTGCGCGGGGCGATCGCCCTGCTCGAATCCAACGGCTCGCACCCCGAACAGGAGGTGGATAGGGTAACCACAGCCGGAGGAATCACGATCAAAGGGCTGAACGAAATGGAACACGCCGGATTCACTTCGGCGGTGATCCGAGGGCTCAAGGCAAGCAACAACGGGTAATGGTTTCCGGGCGGAATACCGAACTTTCCCGACATTACAATTCGATGAAACCTGCGCCGGGAGTGGTCGGAAGATGCCGCTGCACATTATCTTTGCAGAAAATAGGAAGCGGTTCGGCAATTCTTGCGTACAAACCCGCACGATTGCTCCCTCCTTTTCGTATCTTTGACTTCGTCTTAAATACTTCGCCTCGGCAAAATACAACTAAATTTGCTTTTGTACTCGGCTTATTCGCATCTTCAGGCCGTCAATCGAGTATAAAATGACCGAAAGCCGAAACGCGGCTTTCAAAAAAACAGATGAAAGAAATGAACAGACAGAAAATGATGGCGCTCGTCGCGCACGACAACATGAAACACGACCTGGCGGAATGGGTGGACTGGAACTGTGAAAAATTGAGCAAACACCGGATCGTCTGTACGGGTACGACAGGCAAGATCGTCGAAGAAACCCTGCTCAATCACTCGGCATCCCACCACTACGAGCAACCGGCACTCGACATCACGCGGCTAAAATCGGGTCCTCTGGGCGGCGACCAGCAACTGGGCGCCCTGATCGCGGACGAACGGATCAGTGCCCTGATTTTCTTCTGGGACCCCATGTCGGCGCAACCGCACGATGTGGATGTGAAAGCGCTGTTGCGCCTGGCGACGCTTTACAACGTACCCACGGCTGTAAACCGCTCAACAGCCGACTTCCTGATCTCCTCCCCGCTGTTCGAAGAGGAAGACTACACGCCCGTAGTCAAGGATTACACCGACTATATCCAACGCAGCCTGAAATAACCCCGGACGTTGATAATAAAAAGTGCCGCGACTTCTCTCGCGGCGCTTCGTTTTTACAGAGTTATCGAATAAACAAATGACGGGGAATCGAATAACGAATAAAAGGAGATCCTTACGCACGAAGCGACAATTTTCCGGCTCCACGAAATTCGGCACCGGTACGCTGCCGGGACTTTTCGGGCGGGCAGAAAGATTTGGCCGCCCTTGTTGAAAATATACGCTTAGGAATCGACAGGCAAGCGATTCTCGTGCGGAACGAAGCTACACATCATGTGAAAGCGGAGCAGGGATGACCCCGCTCACGTCGAAATCGCCCCAACGATCGGCGATCGAATCGAGCGTGGCATACAGTTCGTTCGGATCGAACAGAGTCACCAGCTTCAGGCGGGTTTCCTTGAAATTGGGAAGCCCCTTGAAATAGTTCGACAGGTGGCGGCGCATCTCCAGGATTCCAACCCGGTCACCTTTGATCTCCAAGGATTTGGCCAGATGTTCTTTAGCGATTTCGACCCGCTCCGCCACCGACGGCTGCGGCATCACCTCGCCGGTTTCAAGAAAGTGTTTCACTTCGCGGAAGATCCAGGGCCGCCCGTAGGTTGCCCGCCCGATCATCACCCCGTCCACTCCGTAGCGGTCGAACATTTCGAGGGCCTTGGGACCGGAGTCGATATCTCCGTTACCAATGATCGGAATCCGGATCGCCGGATTGTTCTTCACCTTGCCGATGAGCGTCCAGTCCGCTTCGCCGCGATACATTTGGGCCCGCGTGCGGCCGTGGATCGTCAGTGCGGCGATACCCACGTCCTGCAGGCGTAGAGCGATCTCTTCGATGTTCTTCGACTCTTCATCCCATCCCAGACGGGTTTTGACCGTCACGGGTTTCTTCACGGCTTCGACGATGCGGCGGGTCATCTCGACCATCAGGGGAACATCGCGCATCATACCCGATCCGGCGCCCCGACCGGCGATCTTCTTCACCGGACAACCGAAGTTGATATCGATGATATCGGGATCGGCCGCCTCGGCGATCCGAGCCGCCTCGACCATCGGTTCCACCAGATGACCGTAAAGCTGGATACCCACAGGCCGTTCGGCTTCGGCGATGCGCAATTTGGCAAGCGACTTGCCCGCATCGCGGATCAACCCGTCCGAAGAGATAAACTCGGTATATACCACGTCGGCACCGAACCGCTTGCACATATAGCGGAACGAAGGATCGGTCACATCCTCCATCGGAGCCAGGAACAGCGGGCGGTCACCCAATTCTATGTCGGCAATCTTCATGGCATCAAAAACGAACTCCGCACCGAAAGGCCCTATTTATTTTTATTATCGGACGTGTCGATCATCGTGGCCAGCACCTTGTCTATGCGTGCTCCGTCCATATCCACGACTTCGAGCCGGAAACACTCCCATTGAAGGTACTCCCCGCTGTGCGGAATATGTTCCAACTCATCCAGAATCAAACCGCTGATCGTATTGTATTCGGCCGAAGAATAGACATCCTCCAATCCGAAATGGGCCAGAAAATCGTAAAACGAACACTGTCCGTCCACCAGCACGCTGCCGTCCTCGCGCACGACGATATCTGGCTCTTCACGATCTTCGAGCAGCTCGCCTACAAGGGCTTCGAAAATATCTTTCAGAGTCACGATACCCTGCGTGACGCCGAACTCGTCGCAAACGATGCCATAACCCAGTTGCTCGGTCCGCAACTGTTCCAGCGCCATATACACCTCCGCTCCCTCATGGAACAGCTTGACAGGAGAGAGAATCTGCCGCAGCGAGAATCCGGGGTCCCCGATATGCGAGAAAAGATCCTTCAGATAGACGACGCCGACCAGCCGGTCGAGCGATCCTTCGCCGACGGGATAGCGTCCGTGAGGCTCCCGACGAACGAGGTCGCGGATCTCATCCACAGACATATTCACATCGAGCCATGCGATGTCGCTGCGGTGGGTCATGATCGACTCCACGCTGCGGTCACCCAACGAGAAGACACGGCCGACGATCTTCTGCTCGACAGCCTGCACAGCTCCGTCCTCGGCGCCTTCCTGCACGATCGACTTGATCTCGGCCTCCGTTACGGGACTGTCGGTATCGCGCAGCCCGAACAGACGGGAAATGCCCTCGATGCTCTTCGAAAGGAGCCATACGAAAGGGGAGGCGACGACCGACAGCACCTTCATAGGGCCGGCCACGAGTTTGGCGACCGGCTCGGCGGCCGTCATACCGATACGCTTGGGAATCAACTCTCCGAACACGATAGTCAGATAGGTCACCACGATCACGATGAGCGTCTGCGCTACGGGAGCCGCATAGGGAACTCCCCAGCGGACGAAGACTTCCCGCAGGTCGTCGGCGATGGCCGCCCCCGAATAAATACCGGTCAAAATACCGATCAGAGTAATACCGATCTGGACGGTCGAAAGAAATTTGTTGGGATCTTCCGCCAGCTTGAGGGCCTGGCGAGCCCGTTTGTTGCCCTGCTTGGCCTGCGCCGTGAGGTTCGATTTGCGGGCCGAGATCAGGGCGATCTCCGACATGGCGAACAGACCGTTGAGCAGGATCAGCAGGAGGATTATGAATATTTCCATGCTATGAAAAAATAAAAAAACGAAAGGCGGTCCATACCGAAAGCCAGGCCGGATGGCTCCGGACTTCGACCCCGGCGGACGAATCCGGCCCGGATTGTTTTCGGACAGGGAATCGCACGACGCAACAACGCCGAACCATTCGGACGCTGCGGGGACAGCCTATACGGTTTGCAAATATAACGATAGTTTGCAATTTTCCGAAAATCGACGGACGTAATTCGCTATCCGACGCATTATTGAGAGGCGACGACGCGGATTATTCGGATAAAAAGCGTAAATTCGCACCCAAATTCGACATACGATGAATATTGAACAGTTTCTTACGGATAAAGTCGCAGCGGCGGTAAACACCCTCTACGGGAATGCAGGAGCGCCGTTGCAGATTCAGAAAACCCGCAAAGAGTTCGAGGGCGACTATACGCTCGTGGTGTTCCCCCTGCTCAAAGCCAGCCGCAAGTCGCCCGAAGCCACGGCGACGGAGATCGGCGAATACCTGGTGGCCAATACGCCGGAAATCAAGGCGTTCAACGTAATCAAGGGGTTTCTGAATCTCTCGCTCGACAGTGCATTCTGGGCTGCACGCTTCCGGGAGGTCGCGGCAAACGACACCTTCGGGCAGGCCGCACCGACGGGCCGTACCGTAATGATCGAATACTCCTCGCCCAACACCAACAAGCCCCTGCACCTGGGACACATCCGCAACAACCTGCTGGGATACTCCGTCGCGCAGATCCTGAAAGCCAACGGCAACAAGGTCATCAAGGTAAACCTCGTGAACGACCGCGGTATTCACATCTGCAAGTCGATGCTGGCCTGGAAACTCTACGGCGGCGGCGAAACGCCCGCCTCGTCGGGGATGAAAGGCGACCACCTTGTCGGTAAATATTACGTCGAATTCGACAAGCACTACAAAGCCCAGATCAAGGAGCTCGTCGCCGCCGGGCAGAGCGAGGAGGAGGCCAAGAAAAACGCTCCGATCATGCGGCAGGCGCAGGAGTGGCTGCGCCGCTGGGAGGCCAAAGACCCGGAAATATATTCGCTGTGGGAAACCATGAACGGGTGGGTCTATGAAGGCTTCGACGTGACGTACAAGGCATTGGGCGTCGATTTCGACAAGGTCTATTACGAATCGCAAACCTACCTGCTGGGCAAGAGCCTGGTGGAAGAGGGACTCGCCCGGGGTATCTTCTTCCGCAAGGAGGACGGTTCGGTCTGGATCGACCTCACGGCCGACGGACTCGACCAGAAGCTGTTGCTGCGCGGCGACGGCACATCGGTCTATATGACGCAGGATCTCGGCACGGCGTTCCGCCGCTTCGAGGAGAACCGGCTGGACGAAATGATCTACGTAGTGGGCAACGAACAGAACTACCATTTCCAGGTGCTCAAGCTGATCCTCAAGAAGTTGGGATACGACGAATGGAGCGACCACATCTACCACCTTTCCTACGGCATGGTCGAACTGCCCGAAGGCAAGATGAAATCCCGCGAGGGAACGGTCGTCGATGCAGACGATCTGATCGCCGACATGGTATCGACCGCCCGCGAGATGTCGGACGAATTGGGCAAACTGGACGGCTGCACCGCGCAGGAAGCCGACGCCATCGCATCGATGGTCGGGTTGGGAGCCCTCAAGTATTTCATCCTGAAGGTCGATCCCAAGAAGACGATGCTGTTCGACCCCCGCGAATCGATCGACTTCAACGGCAATACAGGTCCTTTCATCCAGTACACGCATGCACGCATCCGCTCGATCCTGCGCAAAGCAGAGGAGACGGGGATCGATTTCCGCACCCAGGACGAAGCTGCGGCGCTCCTGCCCGAAGAGATCGAACTGATCAAGGCGCTGACCGAATATCCGGCGACCGTACAGGCCGCCGCCGCGAATTTCGCTCCGTCGATCGTCGGCGCTTACGCCTACGAACTGGCCAAATCGTTCAACGGCTACTACCACGACCATTCGATCCTCAAAGAGGAGTGTACGACGACCCGCAACATGCGGCTGCGCCTGGCCGAACAGGTGGCCCGCACGATCCGTCTGGCCATGACGCTGCTCGGAATCGACGTACCGGAGCGGATGTAATTGAATTTTGTGATCTGACTGCACTCGATTTCCGGAAGATTTTTTTATCTTTGCAAGAAGATAGAATATGCCTCGGAAAACTGTGAACGAGCTCCCGTTTTCTTCTCGGCTTTCACTATCTTTGCAGAAGATAGGATGCAGTTCTTCTTTGCGGCAGGTAAGCCGGCTCGGACTGATGCAAACAGCCGACGGCCGAAAAACGGATAGGAGATATTCGAGTGCGGATCTGTCCGGAAAGAGGAAAACAAACATCAAGGGTTGGCAACTGTTCGCACTCTTTTAATTTTTACAACAGGCAGATGCAGCAACGCTTCCGACAAGGCGGAGAGAGGTACGTGGATCCGTGTATGATTTTTTACAGATATAATTATATTAAAAACCGAATAGAGATATGGCAAATTTAAGAATGCTGAAAAAAGAGATCGACTACCGTCTGGAGGAACTCGTGTTCGACTGCGACATGGCGATCTGCTTCCAGCCGACCAAAGAAAAAGAGAATTTCGAAGTGATGCAGGAGGGCGTGGCTCTTCGCAACGCGCTTTTCGTCAAGGCCAACAATCCGGCCGATGCACATAATCCTTCGCTGGTGCGCAAGCACTTTGCAGCGCTGCGCCGCGAAATCGAGGCTTCGTTCGGCAAATTGTTCGAAAAGTTGAGCGAGATCAACAAATAGAGAATTATCCCGAATCATACTCGAATACTTACGGGGGCAACTCCGTAAGTATTTTTTATGTCCACAAACAATCGGGATCCTGCGGCCGGCATCGTCGCCCAATGTGCAGGCAACAGGTACGACAACAAACAATGGCGGCAAGTCAACGGACGCATATATGCCGGAATACATTTTGTTGATCCGGCACACCACTCTTCCCGGAACGAGGCACTCTGTCTGCCGGACAGCGAGGAGGGGAGGGGAAGGAGCCGCAAACGCAATGCTGCGGCTCCTTTCGCTCAGAGAATCCGGGAGCTACTTTTCACCGCTTCCGTAGTTGGCCATACGTTCGTCGTACATGGCTTTGGCCCGGTCGTAATCTTCATCGGTGAAGATATAAACCCAGCGCAAACGACGGTCGGTGAATTTTTCGAAGATCCATTCGTTCTCGTCGCCAATCGTCCCCGCAAAATCATCCTCGGAAGGGAACAGATAGCGTTCGGATACCGTATGAAAGAAATCTGCGTTTATGGGATCATCAGATACATTCTTGTCTATAGATAACAGATATTGACCGAATGTCGTCGAATGATTCGATAGGACCATCCCGATAAGTGCCGAAAACTTCCTGTCCGAAATTACGGGTATATTTTATTCCCGGTCGTAAAAACCCACCTATATTTTTCCATTTTGAAGAAACCGCTACGGTCAGGGTATGGCTGCTCTTATTGCACAGGCAAAAATAATTGTAGTAACATTGAGAAAATTCGGAGTCCGGGTGTTCATCAGGAATCATATCCTCCATACTGCCGTAGGGTCCTACTTCCCTGAATCCGGCCGTCAGGTCCACATACTCCGGCTCCTCCGGTGCGGGAGGGTCCGAAGGAAGGACCGATACCGAATCCTTGTCGCTGCCGCATCCCGCCATACGGCAGCAGGCGAACAGCAGCACTGTATAATAAAGCCATTTCATAATCGCAGCGTTTTAAGTGTTAGTTTATTTCACTGACACGTGTCGTGCCGAGCCGGTTGTAAGTGCGGAAAAGCGTCGGTGCATCGTTTTTGTCCTACATCGGAACCGGCATCTCTACCGAATGCGAGCGATCTCCTCCCGAATTACAAGACGGATGCTGTCCAGAAATTCCGTAAGCTGCGCACCTTCCATCCAGACGAAAGCCGAATCTATTTCATAGGCCCGTTTCAGGGCGAATGCAGCTCTTTTCCGGGCAAGGACCGTATCCGTATCGGGCATCGCACGCATAAATCCCTCGATATTCGCTTCATAACATTTTTCGAAGCGGCCGCGATAATCGCCATACACGGCGACCACACTGTCATACTCCTTTTGCAGAAGCCGACCGTATTTGCGCTGAAAAGCCTCCAGTGCTTCTCCCTCCAGGCAGACAAACGCAGTGTCGAGTTCGAACATACGGTTTAGCATATATTCCGCGACTTTCCGGGAAAGGAGGGGGTTGGCATCGGGTGTCGCACGCATAAAACCCTTGACCTGCGCCTCATAATGCCGATAGAACAGTTCCCGGCAGCTTTCCTTTTTCGCTTCGCGGCAACCGCCGAAAAAAAGGCCGGCCGCTGCAAGCAGCATAGTCAGCAATAATCCGATTCTTTTCATAGCCGATCTATTTAGGGGTTTATATTCCTGCTTGTGCGTCTTCGCCGTTCCTTCTTCGAAGATAGAAAAAACTCCGAAACTTTACAAATACGACAGCCCCGATTCGGAATATCAATCCGCTTTTATGCGGCGCGATCTCCGAATCGGGGAGGGGCTATCAGTCAGAGGGAAGGTACCGGAAAAGCCGGGCTACTCCTCCGTACGGGTATGCGGACAACAGTCGTGCGGGTGCGATGCAAGCACCGTATGCGGCACCTTGCCGTGGGAAATAAGCTGAATAGGGCAGTCGTAATTGCGAAGCTGCTCCTCGGTGATGATGTTCGAATCGTGCCGGTGAACATAACGATTCACACAAACGATATTCCGCACGACACTCGTAATCGTCCCCAGATCGTGCGAAATCATTACGATCGCCATTCGTCCGTGCAGCTCGGCGAGCATCCGATAGAGCTCGTTTTCGAAACGATTGTCCACAAAATTGGCCGGCTCGTCCAGAATCAACAATTTAGGATCCGAAATCACCGCCCGACACAATAACGCCCGCTGCATCTGACCGCCGGAAATCTCGCCGATAGGTTTGCGGGCGATCCCGTCGATACCGGCCGTCCGCAGCAGCTCCTGTGCCTTCGCTCGATCCCCGGACGCATAGCGGGCATGGAAACCCCTTTGCCCTTGAAGCCCCGACATCACCACTTCGAGCACCGAAATCGGAAAACTCCGGTCGAAGATCGATTGCTGGGGCATGTAACCGATCAACCGCTCCTTTCCCCGAAACAACTGCGGCGAATAGGAGATCGTACCGCGATAAGGGATCGTTCCCACGATGGCCTTGACAAGCGTAGTTTTACCTCCGCCGTTAGGACCTATGATACCGAGAAAATCATCGGGATAAATATCCAAATCGACCTCTTTGAGCGCATCGTGACCATCGTACGATACGCTGACGCGGCGAAGCGAAACGAGCGGAGTTTTCATAGACGTTCGGCAGTTATGAGATCCGTAATATAGGAAATATTGCCGACGACATCTTCGGCCAGCGGATCGATCCGGACGCTCTGCGCCCCGATATCTTCGGCGATCACTTCGACAGTGGAAGCCGGGAACTGGCTCTGGTAGAATACGACACGAATACTGTCCCGGCGAGCCTGCTCGATAAGCCGGGCCAGCCGTTTGGCCGAAGGCTCCTTGCCATCCTGCTCGATGGCAACCTGCTCGATTCCATAGGCACGGGCATAGTAGGTCAGGGCCGGATGGTAAATCATGAAATAGGGTACTCCGCTCTGCTTCAGCCGTTCGGCAACAGAATCATCGAGCACCTGCAATTTATCGGCAAGACGCTGATAATTAACCGTATATCCGGTAGAGTCCGGATACAGCTCGTGAATCGTCCGATAAGCATTATCGACCATAGTGCGCAATTCGCGCGGAGAGGTCCAAATGTGGGGATCGACGCCGTGCCGGTGCTCTTTATCCGCGTCCGCATGGGAGCAACTGCCCGCAATCGGCTCTATACCACGATTCAGGTCGATTACCTTTCGACGGTCCTCGATCTTGGACAGCATATTCTGCTCGAAATCGATCCAACCGATATTGAATATCAACTGCGAACGATTCAGATCGATCATCTGCCGGGGTGTCGGCTCGAAACTTTCCGGGTTCATACCGGGCGGAACGAGCACTTCGACCCGAAAGTCATCGCCGACGATTTCAGAAACGATCCCGCGCAAAGGAAGAATCGATACGAAGATCGTCGGCCGCTCGTCGGCGGGTCGGGACGCACAGCCGCTGAAAAGCAGCCACGGGATTATCAGCGAAAATATGGCGATTTTTCGAAACATAGACAAATATATTTACCTGCAAATTTACTAAAATTAACGACATCCGCACGAATTGACCACATCCAGATCAAAGATCGATCGGTCCGCAACATTACAAAACTTTCCTGCAACAAGCATATTTGCCTCCGGCAAAACACAAAGAAATCACGGGTAATACCTGTTTTATAAATCATTATATAATCACCGGCGTAAATGCCGACATATTGGCCGATGCAAGAAATTCCTTCCAAAATTTAACATAATACCGATATTGATTCATTTTGTGATTAAGGATCGGTTCGGATACCGATCCCCCGAAATTATCTTTCCTAATTTTTTTCGCAACCGGTCCATTCTATCCCGTTCGATAGCGGCGAGCATTTTTAATCTGGAAATCCGATGCTCTGAATGGGCTTTCTCAAATCGCACGACATCACGGTCGTTTTCGCTGTGTATTTTCAGTACGTTATACGCTTTCCATTCGGATAATCGAAAAATCGCCGGTGTCCTGCGTATCCCGCAAGGCTCCGTTCTCCGAGCTTCTGCCTTCGTTGCACCTCGCCGGAAGGCAGGCGCAACACGAATACCCGTACAAACCTGTCGAACAATCGGTTTTCATTGTCATAAAATACAGAGTATCCGGCCTTTGACAATAAAAAAAGATCGAGAATATCATCCCGAATTACCCGTGTAAACCATCTTCCTACGATCCGTATAATCAAAAAATCAAGTCATTCATTTGATAATGAATGACTTGATCGACCAGACGATATGATTCGGGAATCAATATTCCACGCAGAAACTTACTCGACTTTTTTCAGGATATCGGCCAACAGATCCCAGAACTTGGGAACCGTTGCGATTTCGAGCCGCTCATCGGGCGAATGGACGCCGCGCAGCGTCGGACCGAACGAAACCATCTCCAGATGCGGATATTTCTCAAGGAACAAGCCGCACTCCAGACCGGCATGGATCGCACGCACCTTGGGCTTCACACCGAAAAGTTTCTCATAGCTGGCAACCGTGATTTCCAACAGTTTGGACTGGGGATTGGGCGCCCAGCCGGGATACCCCTCCGAATGCGACACCTCGGCACCCGCCAAAGCGAACACCGATTCGATCATCTGCGACGCATAGACCTTGGCACTCTCCACCGAGGAGCGCTGCGAAGTGGTCACGACGATCCGATCGTCCCCTTCGAATTTCACCGAAGCGAGGTTGGTCGATGTCTCGACAAGTCCCGGCATGGCCAGCGACATCTCGATCACTCCGTTGGGGAGTCCTACGAGCGCGTAAAGCAGGTTGCGCTGGGTCGCCGCATCGATCACCGATGCGGCCGGCACCTCTTCGATTCCGATCTTGAAATTCGGTTCCCGGAACTTGGCTTCGGCTGCAAGTTCCCCGGCAAACTCCTTGTAGAAAGCCTCGAAGCCGGCTTTCGAACCGCTCGGCACGGCGAAAACCGCATACGCCTCGCGCGGAATGGCAT